>OJIG01000003.1_pt1 | contig 85017 bp, 72 predicted proteins | sample 1595431 | NCBI WGS metagenome assembly OJIG01 (sample SAMN05416742, study PRJEB24817) | seawater metagenome | isolation source: Sea water | place: Canada:Atlantic | collected 2013-07
ATCTACACGTAAGGAGTCGTCGGCAGCGTCAGATGTGTATAAGAGACAGCTCTATTGAAGTCCAACAACCTGTCTCTCTAAATGACACTTCAGCACAGCACCTTTTAGCCCACTACGAAGCTGATGTGATGGTCGTCGTTGCTTATGGCTTAATCTTGCCCCAAGCGGTATTGGACACCCCACGCTTGGGTTGTATTAATGTCCACGGTTCATTGCTTCCCCGCTGGCGTGGAGCAGCACCTATTCAAAGAGCAATATTGTCAGGGGATGAACAGTCGGGGATCACCGTGATGCAAATGGAAGCGGGTCTAGACACGGGGCCGATGCTACTAAAAATAGAAGTCCCCATCGCAATTAATGACACCAGTGAAAGTTTATACGCTAAGTTAGCGGTGCTAGGTTGCAAAGGTTTGGTGGAGACTTTGTATGGTCTGCAAAATTCAATGCTTACGCCTCAAGTGCAAAATGATACACAGGCTAACTATGCAGATAAATTGACCAAGGCAGAGGGCGCCATTGATTGGCAGCAAAGTGCGCAACAAATTAGCCTTCAAGTTCGTGGGCTTAACCCTTGGCCTGTGGCCTACAGTGATTGGCAAGGTCACCGTCTGCGCATCTGGATGGCCCATGCGTTAGACACCCATAGCAATCACCCCGCGGGTACCTTAGTGGGTTTGGATAAAACTGGTTTAGAGGTGGTATGTGGTCACGGACACCTTAAAATAACCCAATTACAATGGCCAAACGGTAAAACCCTCAATCAAAGTGAGTTAATGAACTTAAAACAAAAGATGATACTTGGCGAAGTCTTCACTAGCCTTGGGATGGCAAGCTAACCATGGCAAACCCACGCTTACTAGCCGCCCACGCCCTCACTGCTGTGCTTTGCCAAAAAGGGTCTTTAGCCTCGAGCCTACCGAAGGCTCTAGAAGCGGCAGAACATGGTGATCGCGCCCTTATTCAGCAACTTTGCTACGGCACCTGCAGGCACTTTCCACAATTAGAATTGATTGCAGACCAGCTGTTACACAAACCTATGAAGGCCCAAGATCAAGATATTTATGCGCTTATCCTCATGGGCTTATATCAAATCAAAGCCATGAGAACCCCAGATTATGCGGCTGTCGATGCGACTGTACAGGCTGCTAAAGCGAGTGGCAAACGCTGGGCAGACAAGCTCATTAATGGTGTCTTACGTTCTTACATTCGAGGTGGCGACGAGCTTACGGAAGTCCTAAATGAGCATGACGCTTACCGTTATAATCACCCACAGTGGCTCGTGTCGAAGCTCAGTCATCATTGGCCAGATCATTGGCTAAAAATTCTGGCAGCTAACGACCCACAGGGGCCATTAACTTTACGAGTGAATACTCGAGAAATTAGTCGCAGCGATTATATAGTTGAGCTGGCAAACGTCGGTCACACCAGTCATGCATGTCTCATCAGTGAGGTTGGCGTGCAGCTCGAACAAGCTTGTGACGTGACTCAGCTACCAGGCTTTTTACAAGGTTGGTTTAGTGTGCAAGACGAAGCACCACAATTATCAGCAGGGTTATTACAATTAGAGGCAGGCCAGCGAGTGTTAGATGCATGCGCCGCACCAGGTGGTAAAACCTGCCATCTGCTGGAAGCCCAGAATGTTGAGGTGGTGGCCGTAGAACTGGAACAACGGCGTATTAGCCGCATGGAAGAAAACCTACAGCGCATGGGCTTAACCGCTGAAATTATCTGTGCTGATGCCAGTGCACCAGACCATTGGTGGGATGGGCAATTGTTTGACCGCATACTACTTGATGCTCCCTGTTCTGCTACTGGAGTCATCCGCCGCAACCCTGATATTAAAATGCTGCGCACCAGTGAAGATATTTTGGAGCTGGTGCAGTTGCAGCTCAAACTGCTGCATAGTTTATGGCCATTACTCAAGCCCGGGGGCTACATGGTTTATGCCACTTGCTCCGTTTTAAGACAAGAAAATGATCGTCTTGTGGCACGTTTTTTAGCGCAGCAACCACAAGCGCACCACTGTGTTATTGAAGCGGATTGGGGCGTTGAAATGGACATAGGGCGCCAGCTTTTTCCAAACCCAACAAGCCATGACGGTTTTTACTATGCCAAACTCCACAAGCCCCTATGACGGGTCCAAGCATAGTAGTAGATTATGCCATGTGTTCTGCTATCATAGTGGCAATCACTCGCTCTCGAGGCATTTTGCTCTAGTATGAAAATCATCATTCTTGGTGCAGGTCAGGTTGGCCGTACCCTTGCTGAAAACTTGGCTAACGATGCCAATGATGTGACGATGGTAGATCAAGATGCCGGTTACTTGAAAGACTTACAGGATCGTCTGGATATCCGCACTGTGAAAGGCCATGCGTGTTTGCCCAATATTCTAGCAAGTGCTGGGGCTGAAGATGCGGACATGCTTGTGGCTGTGACTAATAGTGATGAGATCAATATGGTGGCCTGTCAGATCGCTAAGACCATGTTCCAAACGCCCACTATAATTAGCCGCATTCGCGAACATCAGTATTTGTTGAAGCGCGATGCGTTATTTAGAGATGAACCCCGCGCTTTTCCTATTGATGTCATTATTAGCCCTGAAAAGTTGGTAACTGCTCATGTACAGCGCTTAATAGAAAATCCAACTGCCTTGCAAGTACTCGATTTTGCTAAAGGTAAGGTGCAGTTGGTTGCTGTGACCGCTTGTCATGGCGGTCCATTAGTAGGCAAGCCTGTGTCTGACTTGCGCAGCCACATGCCCAATGTAGACACCCGCGTGGCGGCTATTTTTCGCAATAACAAGGCCATCGTCCCCTCTGGTAAAACCCATATTCACGTCGATGATGAAGTCTTCTTTATCGCAGCCAAAGCTGATATTAGTAAAGTAATGAGTGAGCTGCGTCGATTAGAAAAACCCTATAAGCGCATCATGATTGCTGGTGGTGGTAATATTGGTGCTCGGTTGGCCGATAATTTGCGCAAAGATTTTCGGGTTAAGGTGATTGAGCGTGGACTTGAGCGTTGTGAGCGTTTGGCCGATTTATTAGAGGATGTCATCGTCCTCCATGGCAGTGCATCTGACAAAGAGTTGTTAGTTGAAGAAAATATTGAATCAACAGATGTATTTTGTGCCTTAACTAACGATGATGAAGCTAACATTATGGCTTCTATGTTAGCCAAACGCCTTGGTGTGCGAACAGTGATGACCCTGATAAGCAATCCCGCCTATGTGGATCTGATAGAAGATGGCACTATTGATATTGCCATCTCACCACAACAAACCACTATTAGTAGTTTGCTAACCCATGTGCGCCGGGGTGATATCGTCAACGTTCATTCCCTCAGGCGAGGCGCTGCAGAAGCCATTGAGGTGGTTGCCCATGGCGATGGGAAAACATCCAAAGTGGTAGGCCGCAGTTTGGCGGACATTAAACTGCCTGAGGGGACCAGTTTTGGTGCCATTGTACGGGGTGAGGAAGTGCTTATTGCCCACCATGACACGGTTATTAATAATGATGACCATTGCATTCTTTTCTTGACAGATAGACACATGATACATGACGTTGAGCGATTATTTGCGGTTACTATTGGATTCTTTTAGGCCTTAATATGCACTTTCGGGTTACCTTAAAAATTATTGGTATGTTGCTAATGGCTTTTAGCACATCCATGCTACCCTCATTAATTATTGCCTTGAGTTTGCCAGATGATAGTTCAGAATCTACCTTTGCCCTGTCGTTTTGCATTACTTTTGTTGCTGGTTTCTTAGTTTGGTTGCCTTTTTCTAAACATAATAACGTCTTACGCACGCGCGATGGTTTTGTCATTGTGGTCATGTTTTGGTCTATTCTAGGTCTGTTTGGAGCTTTGCCGTTTTACTTCTCCTCTCCCCTGTCGGCGCTGAATCCAAATTGGAGTTATGTAGACGCTTTATTTGAATCTCTTTCTGGTCTCACCACCACAGGGGCAACAGTCATTACCCAGCTCGACACATTACCTAAGTCATTACTGTTTTATCGTCAGTTTTTACAATGGTTTGGTGGTATGGGCATTATCGTTTTAGCAGTCGCTATACTTCCTATGTTGGGTATTGGTGGCATGCAGTTATACCGAGCAGAGACACCTGGTCCGGTTAAAGACTCTAAACTAACACCCCGTATTACAGAAACAGCCAAGCAGCTTTGGTATATTTATCTCACCCTGACGGTAACGTGCGCATTAGCTTACTGGTTTGCGGGCATGAATGCTTTTGATGCGCTTACCCATAGTTTCTCCACGGTCGCTATTGGTGGCTTTTCTACCCACGATGCCAGCTTAGGCTATTTTGATAATGCAGCTATAGAAACCATTGCCATTGTGTTTATGTTGCTAGCAGCAGTGAACTTTGGCCTGCACTTCCAAACCGCTCGCACTTTTCGTCAAAAGCACTATAAAGCCAGTTTATTACATTATTGGCGAGACGAAGAGTTTCGTTTCTTTTTAAGTGTCATGGCCATTATTAGTTTCATTACCGTAGCCACTTTGTGGCTTACTAACGACATGACTTTGAATGACAGTTTCCGCCAGGGGGTGTTTGAGGTCGTCTCTATCGCCACCACTACTGGCTATGCGACAGCAGACTTTGCCCTTTGGCCTCCCATGCTGGGATTCTTATTGTTTAGTGCGGCTTTTATGGGTGGGTGTGCGGGCTCAACAGGCGGCGGCATGAAGGTCGTGCGCGTGTTAATAGTGCTGAAACAGGGTTTGCGGGAAATACAGCGTCTCATCCATCCCAACGCCATCATTCACGTTAAGTTAGGTTCCAGCCCTATTCCAGATCGCGTGGCAGAGGCTGTGTGGGGTTTTTTCTCAGTCTACACCTTGGTCTTTATGGTGATGATGATCGCTTTATTAGCCACAGGCTTAGACCAAGTTACGGCCTGGTCAGCTGTTGGGGCTACGCTTAACAATCTAGGGCCAGGCTTGGGAGATGTTGCCGCTCACTACGGCGATATTAATACCACAGCCAAATGGATTCTTTGTTTTTCTATGCTCTTAGGGCGTTTGGAAGTGTTTACCCTATTAGTATTATTCACACCAATGTTTTGGCGTAACTAGGTTATTCTATTAGTTAGTTTTTCCTAACCTATTCACAGACTTATCCACAGGAATTTTGTACCATGCCAGAGCGCTGGAATGACCGTTATTCTGTGTTTTTAGAGTTGCCTGAGGTGAGTTATTGCCTGCAAAAATACGTCCACTTGTTGCCCACCCAAGGCACAGGTTTGGATTTGGCTTGTGGTTTGGGACAAAATTCAATATTCCTTTCTAAACAAGGACTTACGATGCATGGTTGGGACTATTCCCAGGCTGGATTGAAGCAAATGGAGCGCCATTGTTCATTACAAAAAATTGAAGTAAATCAACGATGTATAGACCTTGTAAAGACATCTTGGCCCAACCAACAATTTGATCTTATTTGTGTGACGGCATTCCTCGATCGTGCACTTTGTCCACAGATTGTGTCGCACCTCAAACCCGGCGGTATGTTGGTCTATCAAACCTTTAACCAAGTCACAGCAATTGCAGGTGAGCGCCTGAGTAAACCAAGGCGTTCACAGCTGTTATTAAGCCCAGGGGAACTACTTATGTTATTTAGAGATCTCGAGCCTCTGGTATATCACGATGAACAAGAGTTGACACCACTGGGACACCCATTAGCTGGCAAAGCCTTTTTGATCGCGCGAAAGCCAAAGCCTGCAGAGTTCTAGTGTTCTTGTTCTAAGGTATGTTTGAAACGGCGGTATTCCCACTGGTATTGCTCTGGCGCACGCCGCACCAACTCTTCGATCGCTTGATTTATTGCTTTAACACTCGTTTCTATAGTGGTTTGTCGGCACACTTCAGTGATGTCTTCTAATTCAATAATAAACCCAAGCCTGGAAGGTACACGGCGTGCAAAGCCCATCAGAACCCGGGTGTTTTTAGTCTTAGCAAGTTGACTGACCAAGGTCATGGTATATGCGGGTTGATTAAACCACTGACTAATAATCCCAGCTTTCGGTGGTGGCTCTTGGTCAGGCAGTATGAGGTTTACCTCACCCTTTAATAAAGCTCGTTTTAACTGCATCACACCCTTAGCTGAAGCTGGAGCTAGTTGCATACCCGCTTTAGTTCGTGCCCCATGAATCAATCGATCAAGCCCATGTAATTTGGCTGGTTTATAAAGGGCTGTCACCTTGGCTTCGTGAGCAGCCCAGTTGGCAAAGAGCTCCCAGTTACCCAAATGAGGGGTTAAAAGGATTACACCCCCCATCAAATGGGCCTGCTTCAAGCAGTCGGCCCCACTCACTTTAATAATACGATCTAAACCACTTTGGCTAGGCTGGGTCCAATTGATACCCATTTCTAGAGCCGCATATATCGTATGCAACATACTCTCGCCCACAAGTGTCGTTTGTTGCTGACGGGTAAGGTTGGGCCAACAGCGCTGCACGTTAAGGCGGGTTTGTTTGAGGCTTTGAGTCGGGAACCGCAACATCAATAGCAAAGTCAGCTTTGACAAGCCATAGACCCAAGATAGGGGTAAGATGCCCAGCACTCTTAGTAGACCGACGGCGAGGCTTGATTTTAAATAGTCAGACATAAAGTGGTCATAAATTGGTTCTCAAACCCTAGGTTTAGCTAATTGGGTAATGATACATCGTAAGTGCCCCATAAACGAGGCACTTAGGTTCTTTTAGACACAAGCCAGTTGCTAACTGCTAGTGTATAATGTCACGCTTAAATCGTGCCTTAGGCCTCGTGCTGTGGCAGCTCTTTCTTTTACTTAAGGCGTGGATCTAGTCGTGGAAAAAACAACCGATACCAGCACTTTTCAGGGCCTCATTTTTGCCTTGCAACAATACTGGTCAGCTCAAGGCTGCAACATCATGCAACCACTCGATATGGAAGTGGGTGCTGGTACCTTTCACCCAGCGACTTTTTTAAAAGCCATTGGCCCAGAAAGCTGGCGTGCGGCATACGTGCAACCCAGTAGACGTCCAACAGATGGACGTTATGGGGATAACCCCAACCGCTTGCAGCATTATTTTCAGTTTCAGGTCGTCATTAAGCCCTCACCTACTAATTTTCAAGAATTGTATTTAGAGTGTCTGGATCACTTGGGCATTGATACGCAGGTGCATGATGTGCGTTTCGTTGAAGACAATTGGGAATCTCCCACCCTAGGGGCTTGGGGCTTGGGTTGGGAAATATGGCTCAACGGTATGGAAGTGTCGCAGTTTACCTATTTTCAACAGGCAGGAGGGATTGAATGTTTTCCGGTGATGGGCGAGATTACTATTGGTCTGGAACGTATTGCCATGTACCTCCAGGATGTTGACAGCGTATACGACCTAGTATGGAGCCGTGCGCCAGATGGCACGACTGTTAGCTATGGTGATATCTTTCATCAGCAGGAAGTTGAAATGTCGACTTACAACTTTGAACACGCCGAAGTAGAGACGTTATTTAGTAACTTCGACCACTACGAGGCCGAATGCGCAAGAATGGTGGAGGCTAAATTACCTTTGCCCGCGTATGAGTTTGTGCTCAAGGCATCTCATGTATTTAACTTACTTGATGCACGTCATGCCATCTCCGTTACTGAGAGACAACGTTATATTTTGCGGGTGCGTACCCTTGCGCGACAAGTTGCCTTAGGATACTACGCAACTCGCAAAGCCCTTGGCTTTCCACTAGCTAGTGCAGAACTAAAGCATAAGTTGTTGCTAGAAGAGGAGAAAAACTCATGAACCACGCTGATTTATTATTTGAGCTGGGGACTGAGGAACTGCCTCCCAAATCGTTAATGACGCTGTCAAAAGCGTTGGAATTAAGTGTGACAATGCAGTTAAAGGAGTTGGGCTTGGCCCATACTGAAGTCACTTCTTACGCGACACCCCGACGCCTAACAGTGATCGTTGAGTGCCTACAATTGCAACAATCAGATCGCCAAGAGCGTCGGCGTGGTCCCTCTGTCAAGGCACCGTCTAATGCCATTGATGGCTTCGCAAGGTCATGCAATGTCAGCCCTAACGAATTGATTGTTATTGATACTGAAAAGGGACAGTACTATGAGTTTGATCGTTCAATAAAAGGTCTCAAGACGCTTGATTTGATGGGCAACTTAATTCAAAAAGCACTGGCTGATTTGCCTATTGCAAAGCGTATGCGCTGGGGCGCCTCGCGTGATGAATTTGTTAGACCTGTGCAGTGGTTTATTCTGTCCTTAGGCTCTGACCTAATTGATATTGAATTGTTTGACCTGCCTAATAGTCACCAAAGTCGTGGCCATCGTTTTCATAGCCAAAGTGCGATCACAATTACCTCAGCTGCAAATTACGCGCAGCAAATGCGCGCTGAAGGTCATGTGATTGTTAGTTTTGAAGAACGTAAGACCATGATTCGGTCTCAAATTTTGGAGCAAGCTAAGGTTCTAAAAGCGATGGCCGTTATCGACGAAAATTTACTTGATGAAGTCACTGGTTTAGTTGAATGGCCTACTTGTCTCACTGGGCGATTTGATCGAAGGTTTTTGGAATTGCCTGCTCAGGCATTGATCTCGTCCATGAAAGAACATCAGAAATATTTTCACTTTGTCGATGAACAGGGTGAAATTTTACCGCTCTTCCTTACAGTGAGTAATATTAACAGTAAAAATGCTGCACAGGTGATTGCTGGCAACGAACGAGTCATTCGGCCGAGGCTGGCAGATGCTGCTTTCTTCTTTGAAGCTGACAAAAAGACGAGTTTGGAGAGTCATAATAGGGCTTTGGACAAAGTGGTGTTTCAAGCAGAACTTGGCACCGTCATGGATAAGACGTTACGCATGTCGCAATTGGCGGCAAGTATTGCAAAAGACATTGATGCAGATAGTATCTTGGCAGCCCGCGCAGCCACCCTATCTAAAGCAGATCTGAATACCCAAATGGTACTTGAGTTTAGTGATCTACAAGGGTTAATGGGTCACGTTTACGCCTTAAATGATGGGGAAGATCCTATCGTTGCTGCCGCTCTAGAGCAACACTATTGGCCAAAATTTGCAGGTGACAGATTACCCGAGTCATCAGTCGCAAGTGCCATTGCCATTGCAGATCGTTTGGATACGTTAGTGGGTTTGTTTGGTATTGGACAACCACCAACGGGAAGCAAAGACCCCTACGCTCTTCGTCGAGCAACCGTGGGTTTGTTACGTATTATAATAGAGCAAGGCTTGGAACTTGACCTAGGGTCTTTAGTGATTAAGGCCTATCACTTACATGGTAATTTGTCGGTTCCTTTAGATAAGGTTCAACCTCATCTGTTGGATTTCATTTTTGATCGCTTGCGGGCCTATTATGAAGATCAAAAGGTTGCCATAGATATTTACTTAGCCGTCATGCAAAACAAGTCAAACTCTCCATTGGACTTTGATCGTCGAGTGAATGCCGTGAGGGAGTTTTTGATGTTGGATTCGGCTCCTGCCTTGGCAGCAAGTAATAAACGAGTCAGTAACATTTTAGCTAAGAATGGCATGGGCAAAAAAGTATTTGATGCAACATTATTGGTCGAACCTGCTGAAATAAACTTGGCTAACGCATTGAACAAAGTTAGAGATGAAAATTCAATTGAAGGCACTCATGTCAATTATCACGATGCGCTACAGGTAATGGCCCAATTAGCTGATCCACTGGAACAGTTTTTCACAGATATCATGGTGATGACCGAAGACGAGGGACTTAAGAATAATCGTTTGGCATTGCTAGCTGAGCTGCAAGTCGAGCTTGGGCGGGTTGCTGATATTAGTTTGTTAGCGCGTTGATTTCCCAAAGATGGAGTGTTTCACGTGAAACACTCAGCGCTAGGCCTTTTAAGCTGCAATAATCAACCATCCTGAATGCCACCTCATGCCCACAAAAAAGCCTCCACTTGGAGGCTTTTTTAGCGCAATTTAACGCAGTGAAAGATCCTAGAAATCGAGGTTCGCAACTCTCAACGCATTTTCTTCTATAAACAAACGACGAGGCTCAACGTCATCGCCCATGAGAGTGGTAAACATTTGATCAGCTGCTATAGCATCATCGATGGTCACACATAGCATCCGGCGTTGCTCAGGGTCCATTGTGGTTTCCCAGAGTTGATCAGGGTTCATTTCCCCTAAGCCTTTATAGCGCTGAACTGAAAGGCCTCGGCGGGCTTCTTTCATCAACCACTCTAAACCTGCTGCAAAGCTTTCAGTGGCATAAGTCTTCTCTCCACGTTGGAAATAGCCATCTTTTTCTAGCAAGCCCGACAGGGCCAAGTTCAAGGCCACGATCGAACGGTATTCTCCTGAACTCAAGAAATTAAAGCCAATCAAATAGTCATCATCAATGCCATGAGTTGTGATGGTGACCATTGGCAAATAGCCATCACGCTCAGGATTTGAGCGAACCTGACCATCGTATAGCGCTCCACCCTCTTCTTGCTGTTCTAGGCATTCCAAAATTGCATCTAACCAACCTGATACCTTGTCCTGATCATGTAACTCTTCTAAGCTTAACACTGGCGCATAAATCATTTGCGTCAATATCACTGCTGGAATAATTCGTTCTACCCGCCTGATCGTTGCCGCAACCTGACGGAACTGAACCGCAAGGCTCTCTAATCCAGTGCCTGAAATAGCAGGAGCCGTTGCGCTTGAATAAAGTGAGGCATTATCCATCGCCCCTTGCAGTAAGAAACCATCTAGCGCCACATCATCTTTGAGATATTGCTCCTGCTTGCCTTTTTTCACTTTATAAAGTGGCGGTTGGGCAATAAACAAATGGCCGTTTTCAATCACCTTAGGTAGATGACGGAAGAAAAATGTCAGCAGCAAAGTCCGAATGTGAGCCCCATCAACATCAGCGTCGGTCATGATAATTACACTGTGGTAGCGTAGCTTTTCGATATCAAATTCATCACGACCTATACCACACCCTAGAGCCGTAATTAATGTTCCCACCTCAACTGAGGAAAGCATCTTATCAAACCGAGCCTTCTCGACATTGAGGATTTTACCTTTCAAAGGCAGAATAGCTTGAGTTCGTCGATTGCGGCCCTGCTTAGCAGACCCCCCTGCTGAATCACCCTCTACTAGGTAGATTTCTGATAACCCAGGGTCTTTTTCTTGGCAGTCGGCAAGTTTACCAGGCAAGCCTGCAATGTCCAAAGCACCTTTACGACGAGTCATGTCGCGCGCTCTGCGTGCTGCCTCTCTAGCCCTAGCCGCATCGATCATCTTACCGATGATAACCCGAGCTTCTTGAGGATTTTCCTGTAGGAATTCTGACATGCATCGACCCAATTCATGTTCTACTGCAGACTTAACCTCAGAAGAGACCAGTTTATCTTTAGTTTGGGATGAGAACTTAGGGTCTGGAACTTTAACAGAAATAATGGCTGTCAAACCTTCCCGAGCATCATCACCAGAAGTCGCGACCTTCGATTTTTTTTGAGCAGACTCTGACTCAATATAGTTATTAAGCGTGCGGGTGAGTGCAGAGCGAAACCCACTTAGGTGAGTACCACCATCACGCTGAGGAATGTTATTAGTAAAACAGTGAATACTCTCTTGGAAAGAATCGTTCCATTGCAAGGCAACCTCAACGCCCACCCCATCAGCATGCATCGTATTAAAGTGTATGCACTTATTAATGGGAGTCTTATTGGCATTTAAATATTCAACAAATGCAGCTACACCACCTTCATAACAAAACAACTCTTCACGGCCTGAGCGGTCATCTTTTAAGCGGATGGCAACACCCGAATTTAAGAAAGATAACTCCCGCAGACGCTTAGCCAAAATGTCGAAATGAAACATGATATTGGTAAAGGTATCAGGTGACGCAGTAAACGTGCAGGTTGTGCCTTTACCTTCGGTCTTACCCACGATCGCCAACGGTGCTTGAGGTACTCCATGGTGATAAATTTGTTCATGTACTTGGCCATTGCGCCGGATGGTTAATTTTAATTCTGTAGATAATGCATTAACCACACTCACACCAACACCATGCAATCCGCCAGAAACCTTATAGGTATTGTCGTCAAATTTACCACCCGCATGTAATACGGTCATGATGACTTCTGCTGCAGACACGCCCTCTTCTAGGTGGATATCAACAGGAATGCCACGTCCATCATCGACCACAGTGACCGTGTCATCAGACACAATGGTGACACTCACCTCATTACAATAACCAGCTAAAGCCTCATCAATACAGTTATCAACAATTTCAAACACCATATGGTGTAGACCTGTGCCATCGTCTGTATCCCCAATATACATACCTGGACGTTTACGCACAGCGTCCAGCCCCTTAAGGACCTTAATACTGGATGAATCGTATATTGTCTCTTCGCTCATTAATTACTCCGACATCATTTTCTTAAATAATAGCACTAAGCCTTCAATGGATTTTATTCCTGACTTACCTGTCCATGTTTCACGTGAAACATTTTAACCTTCACTTCTTTGGGCCAACACTCTTTTAGCTCATCGGCTCCAACACTCGTGACGAACACCTGTGTCTCTAAATCAATTAACTGTTTACAGATTTCCTGCCGATGCGTCCAATCCAATTCTGCCGCTAAATCGTCTACCAAAAATACACACTTCCGGCCTTCTAACTCACTCAATAATTTGCCTTGCGCAAGCTTAAGCGCAATTACCACCAACTTTTGCTGGCCTCGAGACAGACGTTCAACTGCATTAACACCATGCAAAGTGAACTTGATGTCTGCCCGTTGAGGCCCTCGCTGTGTGTAGCCAAGCTGCAAGTCGCGCACCAATGTCTCTTCAAGAATATCAGCATAATGACGATTCGCTGACCAGCCTGAATAATAACCCAGCGTTAAGTCTGGTAAATCAACTAAGCCAGACAAGAGTTCAAAAAATACTGGCTCTAGAAGCCTCAAATACGCCGCTCTGAGCTCATTTAACTGTTCTGCAGCCTGCACCAAGCCAGGATCAAAACTAGCCCTTACATCAGCGCTCATTGTACCACGTTTAAGAGCGCTGTTTCGCTGTTTTAACAGTCTTTGGGCCTGCTTCCAGAGGCTAAAAAAGTTCGGGTTATGGTGATACACGCCCCAATCCAAATATTGCCTTCGAACGCTAGGACCCGCCTCAATGAGGCTCGAACTATTCGGATCGATTAGCTGTATGGGTAATAAACTGGCAAGCTCAGCCACTGACCCAAGGTTCTCCCCATTCAGGCGTATGCTATGATTACCATCTAGGCGACGCGTCATTCCCAAGGAATCACTCACCCCTTGAGCATTTTTAACTTTGGCGAACAAAAGACAATCGATATGACCATCGCCAATGACAGACGCTAACTTCAAGCTACGAAAAGACCGACCCAATGCCAGCATGTGAATGGCTTCTAAGACGCTGGTTTTACCACTCGCGTTTAAGCCATATAGTAGATTAATGCCTGCATCAAATTGAAGTTCAACCTGATGCAGATTACGCAACCGCTGAACGCTTAGTTGCTGTAGAGACATAAGCTAAAATTCCTGTGCATAAAACCTATCAAAAGCTGTGCATAACCTGCAGTGATTGAGGCTAATGGAACCTCAAAAGTAACATAGGTTTTAACCGCAACTAAAGCCTCATCGGCATGATCACATATTGTGCTGCACCCGTACCACCATCAGCGAGCAAAGCACTTGAATTCGAGTCACTCAAGGTAATCTTTACCTGATCGCTATGCAGGACATTTAACACGTCAAGCACATAGCCTACATTGAAACCAATCTCAATTTGGGCCCCTTGATAATCGACCATCAAACTTTCTTCAGCCTCTTCCTGCTCTGGGTTATTAGCCACCACCTGCAAATTCGTATCACTCACCGTCATGCGGACGCCTCGGTACTTTTCGTTGGACAGGATCGCTGCACGACTGAGTACACCACGCATTGCCAAGCGATCAACAAGCACCAACTTGTCGCCATTACGTGGCAATACGCGCTCATAATCTGGAAACTTACCATCAACTAGTTTAGACGTGAAGATGAAATCATTAGTAAACGCTCGAATATGACTCGCGCCTATGACTAGCCGCACGGTACCATCTTCGTCTGTCATCAGGCGCGCAAGCTCTAATACACCCTTACGTGGAACGATTAATTGTTGTGCAGCTTGGTCTGGCAGACTAACCGGCATAACACTCGTAGCTAAGCGGTGACCATCGGTTGCCACAGTGCGCAATTCACTATCTTTAATCTCGAACAGCATACCATTTAAATAGTAGCGTACGTCTTGCTGAGCCATCGCAAAACCGGTTTGGTCTACTAACTGCTTAAGACCCATCTGCGACACCTCAAATTCAAACGACTCAGGGCTGTCTTCTACGTTTGGAAAATCTGCTGCTGGTAATGTGGATAACTTAAATTTACTGCGCGCAGATCGCACTAAAACTTGCTCATCATTGAGCATGACTTCGATCATAGAGTGGTCTGGTAGCGACTTACAAATATCCATCAACTTGCGCGCTGGAATGGTGACACCGCCATCCTCACCCGGTTGGTCTAAACTCACCCGCCCAACCAACTCAACCTCTAAATCTGTGCCCGTTAACGTCAATTGGTCCCCCTCAACCACGACCAGAATATTAGCTAACACAGGCAAAGTTTGACGTCTCTCAACAACTCCTGCTACCAAAACTAGAGGTTTCAAAAAGGCTTCTCGGCTGATGGTAAATTTCATACTACAATCCTGTTCACGGTTTTGGCTCAAGCAACTATCAATTTAGACAGTTAGCGTGCGGTATAAGTTATCATAATCATCGTGAATGTCACGATCTGCTTCACGTAATTCTTTTATTTTTCGGCAAGCGTGCAAGACCGTTGTATGATCTCGTCCACCAAAGGCATCGCCGATCTCCGGCAAACTATGATTGGTCAATTCTTTGGCCAACGCCATTGCCAACTGACGAGGGCGAGCTACTGACCGTGACCGACGTTTAGATAAGATATCAGCAATTTTAATCTTATAATAGCTTGCCACAGTTTTCTGGATATTATCAATGCTGACCTTTCGATCTTGCAACGCCAACAGATCCCGTAGTGACTCTTTCACGAACGCAGTGGAAATCGCTTCACCCGTAAAATGCGAGTTTGCCACCACTCGTTTAAGGGCTCCTTCGAGTTCTCTCACGTTTGAACGAATCTTTTTTGCTAAAAAGAAAGCAGCATCTTCAGGCAGAGCAATATTGCCTTCAGCGGCTTTTTTCATCAATATGGCCACTCGAGTTTCTAACTCGGGCGGCTCCACAGCGACTGTTAGTCCCCAACCAAAACGCGATTTTAAACGGTCTTCTAAACCTGCTATTTCTTTTGGATAACGATCACACGTTAAGATCATCTGCTGGCCACTCTCCAAAAGAGCATTAAAAGTATGAAAAAACTCTTCTTGCGACCTCTCTTTGCCAGCAAAAAATTGTATGTCGTCTATTAGCAGCGCATCCACCGATCGGTAAAAACGCTTGAATTCGTTGATCGCGTTGAGCTGCAGGGCCTTCACCATATCTGCAACAAAGCGCTCAGAATGCAGGTACACTACTTTTGCATTGGGGTTGCGCTCTATCAAAGCTGCTCCCACCGCATGCATTAAATGGGTTTTACCTAGGCCAACGCCACCGTAAAGAAACAAAGGATTATACGAACTACCGGGGTTTTCTGCGACTTGCTTAGCTGCAGCTAGAGCCAACTGATTGGACTTACCTTGTACAAAGCTGGAAAAAGTGAACGCTCGGTTCAAGTAGCTCTGATGTCGTACCGAGCCCTCAACCTGAACCACACGATCTGGCCTAAGATTACCATTAAAAAGAGGCTGAATAATGGGGCTGTTTGCCCTTGAGCTAACGGGAATGGCCACTGTCGAATTAAACACTGCGGCGGCTGGCGATGCAGTAGTAACTGATCCACTCGGTTGACTTTGGGAAGACACGGCAGACGAAGCTACAACCAATTCAATATCTTGAGTGGCATCAGTAGCGTAATCTGCTACCAATTCACGGATTCTAGAAAAGTACTTATCTCTGACCCAATCCTGTACAAACCGATTGGGAGCTACCAACTGGATTATCCGACCGTTTTCATTCACGTTTAACGGTCGAATCCAAGTGTTGAACTGCTGACTGGGCAATTCATCTTGAAGACACGCCAAACACTGTTGCCAAATCGCTTGAGCCATTTTTAATAGGAGCCATTTTAAACTGGATTGTTAAAGCCTTAAGCTGGCTTTAATTAATATCATTAACCTCTTTATTTTATCACCAAGTGCCTAAAGTTATCCACAGGCAAAACCGCAGTAAGGCAATATAAGTCCTAACTTTTAGGCTTAGTCAAAGTAAATTACACCTATCGGATAATTTTATAGCCTAAACAGTAAATCAGGCTTGCTATTAGATTTTTCCTCTAATATAATTTCGTCCCTAGATTTTCATCGCCAAACCTTTGGCAACTAACTATTTTTGCGAGACCGATCATGAAAAGAACGTTTCAACCTAGCGTCTTAAAGCGCAAGCGCACTCACGGTTTCCGTGCACGTATGTCAACTCCAGGTGGTCGGGCCATTATTAATGCTCGCCGTGCCAAAGGCCGCAAGAGCCTAAGCGCGTAAGCGACTTTCACCTACTTAACGTATGTCTGAACTCGATTTTTCCCGGCAACGGCGCCTGTTGAACGCTGGGGATTTTCGAAGAGTGTTTGATCAAGCCGATTTCAAGGTCTCAGATCAACACATACTGATACTAGCACGCACCAGTTTACACGCTCATTCCCGCATTGGCTTGGTGATTGCCAAAAAAGGCATCAAGCTTGCAGTGCACCGCAATCGTATAAAGCGCATTGTCAGGGACAGCTTTCGTACTCTTTGCACTCAAACCAACGAATTTTCCCTTCCTTTAGACATTGTTATCTTGTCCAGAAAAGGTTTAGGTGAACTCGATAATGACGCAGTTCATCGGCTAATTATTAAGCAATGGGCAAGATTACGTAAAAAAACTGCCCAAAGTGGCTAGTTTTTGTCCTCATGCACTGACTGGCCATTGCCAATAGTCAAACAAGCACTATAATCAATCTCCTTTACAATACAACTAATGACGATTTGTTTCTATGGATTTTCAACGCATTATTCTAATCGCGGGTGTCGCCATCATCTCTTACTTGATGGTACTTCAGTGGAACCAAGATTATGGTACCGAAGCCCTTGCTCCTCAACAAGTCACCAGTGTTTCTGCCTATGATGTAGCACCGGTTAGTACAGACTTTGCAGTGGCTACCCCCCCTAGTGGTGACACAGCAGTGTCAGTTACACAAACAGATAACGCGACTAGTGGTAACCTTATCGAGGTTAAAACTGACACTTTAGAAGTCGTTATTGATACCCAAGGTGGCGACATCATCCAAGCTTCTCTAGTTCAATACTTAGCAGAAATGGATCACCCAGATGTACTTTTCACCCTCTTAGAACAAAATCAACAGCGCACTTACGTAGCCCAAAGTGGACTTATTGGCGTCAATGGTACTGACATTAAATCACGTCCCATATTTAGTGCAGCCCAATCATCATACCAACTCGAAGATGGCCAGCAGGAATTACAGATTGTATTGAGCCTCACTGATGATAATGGTGCAGTAATCAACAAGATTTATACCTTTGCCCGAGGCAGTCATTTAGTCAATCTAACTTATGCCGTTGATAACCGTGGCAACCAGCCTTGGTCAGCTAACCTGTTTGGTCAAATTAAACGTGACCGTTCTAGCGATCCGAGTGCCTCCGGTGGTATGGGCATGTCAGCTTACTTAGGACCCGCATTTTCATTCCCAGACGATAAATATTACCGCTACGATTTTGATGACATGGACGACCTTAATCTGCAACGCAGTGCTCCAGGGGGATGGGTTGGTATGTTGCAGCACTACTTTGTTAGTGCATGGGTGCCTAATCCAGAGCAACAACACAACTACAGTACCCGAGTCAGCAAAAATAACTATATCGCCGGTTTTGTTAGTCCGGCATTGGAGCTACAAGCTGGACAGTCTGGCTCCACATCAGCTGATTTTTACGCGGGCCCCAAGATACAGGCGGATCTTGAAGCGATATCGGAAAATCTAGACCTTGTCGTTGACTACGGATGGCTATGGTGGGTTTCTCAACCGTTATTTTGGCTTTTGAATACTATGTTTGGTTTTGTTGGAAACTGGGGAACAGCCATCTTGCTGGTCACTTTATGCGTCAAAGCCTTCTTTTTCTATCCCTCGGCCATTTCATATCGTTCCATGGCCAAGATGCGTGCATTAGCTCCTGAAATTGCTAAATTAAAAGAACAGTTTGGTGACGACCGCGCAAAAATGTCAGCAGGGATGATGGAGCTTTATAAGCGGGAAAAGGCAAATCCCTTAAGTGGTTGCTTCCCCATTATCATTCAGATGCCCGTCTTTATTGGTTTATATTGGATGTTAATGGAAACAGTCGAGCTAAGGCACGCACCATTTATTCTTTGGATTCAAGATCTTTCAGTACAAGACCCATATTTTGTGTTGCCTTTACTCATGGGTGCTACCATGTTCATCCAACAAATGCTTAACCCAACACCTCCAGACCCTATGCAGGCTAAAATAATGAAGATGTTGCCCGTCGTGTTTACGGTCTTCTTCCTCTGGTTCCCTGCTGGCCTTGTTTTGTACTGGGTCTGCAACAACGTATTGTCGATCACTCAACAGTACATCATTACCAAGCGCATTGAAAAGTCAATGGCTGAGCGCAAGCATTAACGTCACCCTCGTAATAACAAAAAAAGGCCTCCCCTAGAGGCCTTTTTTGTATATATTAAATGCTGCTTTTGAATACTGGAGGCCCGACCACAATGCAATCAGATCTAGACACTATTTGTGCTCAGACCACTCCTCCAGGCAGAGGCGGCGTGGGTATTATTCGCTTATCGGGTCCACAGGCTCTTGCCTATGGTCAGCAACTAAGCCACAACCAAAGTCAAATTCGCCACGCCCACTATGGACCCTTTTTAGACACACACGGGGAACAGATTGATGCTGGCATCAGCCTCTATTTCAAAGGTCCAGACTCTTTCACGGGTGAGGATGTGTTTGAGTTTCAGGGTCATGGTGGCCAAATTGTCATGGACCTATTGCAACGTGAACTCATTCTTTTAGGGGCACGTATTGCCAGACCTGGAGAGTTTTCAGAACGCGCTTTTTTGAATGACAAAATGGATTTAGCTCAAGCAGAGTCCATTGCTGACCTAATCGATGCTAGCTCAGAGCAAGCTGCTAGAAACGCCTTGCGTTCATTACAGGGGGTCTTTTCTAGCCAAATTAACACTTTGGTTGAAAATATAATCTACCTAAGATTATACGTGGAGGCAGCGATCGATTTTCCCGAGGAAGAAATCGACTTTTTAGCAGATGGTAAGGTCGCTAACTTATTGGCTAAGGCGCAGTCAGACTTACATCAACTATTAGAGCGTGCCCAACAAGGCAGCCTATTGCAAGAAGGTATGCAAGTCGTGATTGCAGGGGCGCCCAATGCTGGCAAGTCAAGCCTACTTAACGCCCTTGCGGGACAAGACCGAGCCATTGTCACAGACATTGCCGGCACCACCCGAGATATTTTAAAAGAGTCTATTAATATCGATGGCCTACCCTTACACATTATTGATACGGCTGGTTTGCGTAACAGTCCAGATAGGGTAGAACAGATTGGCATTGAACGTGCGATTGAAGCCATTGGTCAGGCCGATCAGGTGTTATTATTACAAGAAGCCCAAGACCATCGCAAACCCAAAGACCACTGGCAGAAGTTAATGGGTGCGCAACCAATGCCTAGCCAACTGACTTTAGTTCGTAATAAAATAGACCTCTCAGAAGGACTCCCTCAACTAACTCAAGTCGATGGTGTAGACTGTATTTACTTGAGCGCGAAAGATGGCCAAGGCCTTGATTTACTGAGACGTCAACTCAAACAAGTAGTTGGCTACCAAACGACATTGGAGGGCGGCTTTAGCGCCAGGAGACGCCACATCGATGCGCTGCAACGTTGTCAACTTCTATTACAGGAAGGGTCCTCACAACTGGCTTACAGTCAGGCTGGCGAGTTGCTAGCTGAGGACCTACGTCTGGCCCAAGAATGCTTGAACGAGATTACTGGTAGTTTCACTAGTGATGACTTATTGGGCCGTATATTTGGGTCATTTTGTATCGGGAAATAACAACTTATGACCAATACTCAACATATTTTATGCATCGAAGATGAAGTTGATATCCAGGAGATTATCGCTTATAACCTTAGGCGGGCTGGGTATAAACTGACCTTAGCCAGTGATGGCATTAACGGTTTAGCATTGGCTCAAACGCAAACTCCTGATTTAATATTGCTTGATATCATGCTTCCTGGACTCTCCGGTATGCAGGTCTGTGAGCGCTTAAAGGCAGATCTTAAAACACAGCTTATTCCTATTATTATGTTGTCAGCACGCAGTGAAGAAGTGGATGTTATAAGTGGCCTTACCCATGGTGCAGATGACTATATCACTAAACCTTTTAGCCAAGCCGAACTGTTGGCTCGGATTAAAGTCGCATTACGCCGAACCCCGTCCACCAAAATACTCTCAATAGGTTCATTATCACTCAACCTAGAAGCTTACACTTGTGATCTAAATGGACAGACACTCAAACTAACCACTACCGAATTCAAATTGTTACACACATTAATGGCCCAACCGGGCCGGGCGTTTTCACGGGAGCAACTCATATTATCAGCTTTAGGTGAGCAATCTGAGGTTGTGGATCGTAATGTTGATGTGCATATTCGTGGTGTGCGCAAGCAATTGGGTAAAGCTTCAACTGCGATCGAAACCGTACGGGGTGTGGGTTACCGTTGTGATCCTAATTTTACTGAAACCCTTTTAAACGAAGTCTTGTAGCATGCGCCACTCACCCATATTCTTAAAACTCTACGCTGGCTTTGCCCTAGTCATTTTGTTTAGTATGTTGATTGTTGGCCTTATGGTGCAGCGCCAAATAGAGCAGGCAAGCCTAGAAGATATTCGCAACAATTTATCCAGCCAAGCCTTTATTTTGCAGCAATCCTTCGCCGACATAGATACCCAATCTCAAAATCAAATCCAACAGATGGTCCAACAAATTGGTGATCGTATTGCAACTCGTGTCACCTTGCTAACCAGAGATGGTGTGGTAATGGCTGATTCTGAGTTCAGGTTTGATAAGATGGACAACCACCTCTCCCGACCTGAAATCATTTCTGCTACCCAATCTAGGGTTGGAGAATCGAGACGCTACAGCACAACATTGCAAAAACCCATGTTGTATGTGGCTATAAAAGCCATGGACAGTCATTCTAATTTAGGCTTTATACGCACCGCCCTCTCTACCGAGCGCATCGATGAGGAAATTAATTATTTGCGCAGAGTTATCATTATTGCGGCGAGTCTCACCACTTTAATTGCTTTATTTATTGGTTATTGGTTGGCTATGAGTTTTGCTCGACCGTTGCGGCAAATGACCATTATTGCAAACAACTATGCTCAGGGCCGCTACCAACTGCGTGTTCCTAGCCACAGACGAGACGAGATTGGAGAATTAGCTCGTTCTCTTAATAAAATGGCTGATATCTCAGCCCAACGCTTTAACATTATAAAGACTGAACGTGACCAACTGTCGACTATCCTTAAGAGCATGAATGAAGGGGTAATTACCGTGAACGACAAAGGCTTAATTACCCACGTTAATCGCGCCGCCTGTCGCATGTTACGCACCAGTGAGGAACGCTGTTTAGGTCAGTCTTTACAAGACATGGATGCATCCAACAACCTCAATCAAGCTTTAATACAGTGCCAACAAGAGCAAGCCAGTGTAGAAAAATCAATTCAACTCGACGGCTATACCTTCGCTCGACATTATCGCCTGCATGTCACCTTGTTAAAACACTCCGATCAGGCCGGCGCAATACTGGTACTGCAAGACACCACAGATTTTCAACGCATAGACAAGATGCGTGCTGACTTTGTGGCAAACGCTTCACATGAGTTGAAAACACCTATTACTGCCATCCGTGGTTTCGCTGAGACATTAATAGAGGATGAGGCGATAGAACGACAAATTCAACAACGCTTTATTCGCAAGATTCACGGTCAGTCTATTCGCTTATCAGATTTAGTGTCAGACTTGTTGGCCTTGTCTCGATTAGAAAGCAACGATGAGGCTTTTAATACCCAGGTTGACCTTCAGCAAATAGTTCAAAGGGTGTGTGCTAATTTACAAGCCGTGGCACAAAGCCATCAAGTTATGTTGGATCTTGATACTAAAGGGCAACCGATCATGTTACTCGGTGATGAAAACGCCCTCGGTCAGATGGTAACTAACCTTATTGACAATGCCATTAAATACACACCTGCCATGGGTCACGTTCATGTGGTCATTAAGGTCGATGCAAGTACAACCTTGCTGTCGATAAAAGATGATGGAATTGGCATTGACGAAGCTAATCAAGAACGCATTTTTGAGCGTTTTTATCGGGTCGACAAGGCGCGTTCACAATCACTTGGGGGCACCGGACTTGGGCTTGCCATTGTTAAACACATCGTGCAAAGTCATAAAGGTAGTTTGCAGTTAAAAAGCAAGTTAAATCAAGGGTCTACATTCTTGATTAAAATTCCACTTGCGTCAGATGTTAATTAATCCTGAATAAAGCATAAATCTTTATATAGTCTTAACAAAGCATGCCTATAATGCGCTCACATTAGGCTTAGTTATCAATTGAAAAGGCAGTTCACATGGCAAATCCCATTCTGAGTTTGTTTGGTCATTCACCGATTAAACCCCTACAAAACCACATGCAAACAGTGTTGCAGTGCGTCGAACTTTTAGTTCCTTTTTTTCAAGCAGTCATCAAAGAAGACTGGGTTGCTGTTGAGAAGACCTATAACGCCATTGCAAAATTTGAGAGCCATGCCGATGATCAGAAACAAGACATTCGTCTGCATTTGCCAAAAAGTTTATTCATGCCGATCAACCGCTCAGACCTGATTCAACTTCTCAGCAAACAAGATAAAATTTGTAACACCGCCAAAGATATTGCCGGCCTTATGCTGGGTCGAAAACAAATCGTACCTAAAAAAATTGCCGTAGACATGGCCGCCTATGTAAAGTCTGCAGTGGCCGTGGCAATAGAGGCTAAAGTCGTTATTGATGAACTTGATGAATTAATCGGCTCAGGTTTTGGTGGTCGTGAGATTGATCGTATCAATCGCTGTATTACCAAGTTAGAAAAAGCAGAAGACAAAAATGATAAACGACAGATTTTGCTGCGTTCGAAACTGCATGAAATTGAAACCAGTTTTCCCCCTGTAGACGCCATGTTTATGTATAAAACGATCGAAGCCATTGGTCACCTTGCTGACCATGCACAAAGTGCTGGAGAACAAATCCAAGTCATTATTGCTCGCTAAATTATTACTTAGAGTTTAACCCAAACACACTTCACATAGCTTCGAGAATACACCATGGAAGTTTTAAACGAATACGGACAGATTTTACTTATATTAGCCATTATATTTGGCGTTTTTATGGCCTGGGGCGTCGGCGCCAATGATGTGGCTAACGCTATGGGAACCTCTGTAGGTTCCGGAGCCATCACCTTAAAACAAGCCATTATTATAGCCATGATCTTTGAATTTGCAGGTGCATATTTGGCAGGTGGTGAAGTCACAGCGACTATCCGTAAAGGCATTATTGATCCACTCACTTTGCAAGGTACGCCGGAGTATTTAGTGTATGGCATGCTTTCAGCTCTGCTGGCTGCTGGCACTTGGCTTTTGATCGCATCTATCGTAGGTTGGCCCGTCTCTACAACTCACTCAATTGTTGGTGCCATCGTTGGGTTTGCCGCAGTTGCTATTTCTGTAGATGCTGTTAACTGGAGTAAAGTTAGCACCATAGCCGCAAGTTGGGTTGTTTCTCCTGTGTTAGCGGGCACCGTTTCCTATATGTTGTTTAAGAGTGTTCAACGATTAATTTTAGATACTGAACACCCTTTTGAAAATGCCAAAAAATATGTACCCTTTTACATGTTTATGGTCGGCTTTATGATCACCATGGTGACCTTAATTAAAGGCTTAAAACATGTATTTAAAGACATTGGATTTAGCTTAAACTACTTTGAAATGTGCTTAGTTGCAGCTGCTGCTGGTCTACTTGTTGCTCTTGTTGGCGGTGCAATGTTAACTCGCGTCAAACGTAACCAAGCGATTGAATCAGAAGACCGCTTTGCTAACGTGGAAAAAGTGTTTGCAGTGTTAATGGTCTTTACCGCATGTGCTATGGCCTTTGCCCACGGTTCTAATGACGTCGCCAACGCCGTAGGACCGATGGCAGCAGCCATCGCTACCATTAAATCTGGTGCTGTAAGCGCCAAATCTAGTATGCCCGCATGGATACTTTTAGTAGGTGGTGTGGGCATTGTTGTTGGTTTGGTTACTTATGGGTATAAGGTTATGGCAACGATCGGCACCAAAATTACAGAGTTAACTCCTAGCAGAGGCTTTGCAGCCACCCTAGGTGCTTCTGCAACCGTGGTTCTTGCCTCTGGTATTGGTTTACCCATATCAACCACACACACCTTAGTGGGAGCTGTATTAGGTGTAGGCTTAGCCCGTGGCTTAGCAGCGATTAATCTGCGCATTGTCGCCACCATCTTTACCTCATGGGTGATCACGCTGCCTGCAGGTGCGATCCTATCTATCATCTTTTTCTACATCTTTAAGGCTATTTTTTCCTAACCAAAGACTCTAAATATTTTCTAAAGCGTCATCAATAAAGCCTATGCACAAACATGTGATTTAGGCTTTTTTTATGCGCATTCAATATGCAGCGACTTAGCTGTTTGGATATATGGATGTATGGTTTTTTGTTGAGTACACGTGTCTTAAATCATTGCTAAAATAGTTAAAAAAGGTGGCCTTTTTTACCCTTAATTCATCGGCTAATACTTCGTTTTTAGTTGAGAATTACTGTATTTAGTCTAGTGTGAGCCTCATATTAATCTCATTTTCATCTTTTTTAATCCGTTTTTTATGAGTTATAGACGTTTTGTCCAAGTTTTTAAACTATTTTTCTGCCTCTTATGAATTTTTATTAAATAAAGAACAGTCTTCTTTAACTAATTTACGCACAACTTAAGCAGGTTTTATCAGCTTAACCTTTGATACTAACGGCCAGACTCACTCCACTAAACCCTGCTAATCTCATGACAAAATCAAAGACGTACTTAGCATAGAATACCTTTATTGAAGTTATCCACACTATCCACAAGTGTATTCACAATAATGTTGTCTGTAACATCAAAAAATAAATATTTATCAACTAGAGCACCTAAAATATGTGTAAAAGTTGGGAGCCTATGCATCACTAAGATGTGTATAACTTCCTCTTGTGTATAACCCCATTAGTTATACACAGCACCTAATCAACTTTTTAGACTTAGACTCAGTATTAGTTAACAGCCTTATCATTATTTTAGTTGTTTGTTTTTCTTATTTTTTTTTTAGTTATACATAAAATATGGTCTGCTTAGTAATAACAGTAATAACAATATAAAATATATAAATTCTTTAAAGAATAAATAACTATTATTTATCCTATTCAAGCTAAATTATTGAACATGTATTCAGCCCTTAAAAAAGTTATACTAACGAACTAAACCTAGAAATAAATTTGGAAAGGAAAAACTCGTGGACTTTCCCTCACGTTTTGATGTCATTATTGTTGGTGGAGGTCATGCTGGCACAGAAGCTGCTTTGGCAAGCGCTCGCATAGGCGCAAAAACACTGCTTTTGACACATAACATGGATACTCTAGGCCAAATGTCTTGTAACCCTGCTATTGGCGGCATTGGCAAAAGTCACCTAGTGCGAGAAATCGACGCTTTTGATGGAGCAATGGCACGAGCCACAGATTTAGCTGGTATACAATTTCGAGTGTTAAATTCTCGCAAAGGCCCAGCCGTTAGAGCTACTCGAGCCCAAACTGACCGTGGTTTATATCGCAATGCCATTCGGCAAACACTTGAGCATCAACCTAACTTGTTTATATTTCAACAATCAGTTGATGATTTAATTATTGAGCAAGACCAAGTGATCGGTGCTCAAACTAATATGGGTTTAAAGTTTTTTGCTCGACAAGTAGTGATGACCACTGGTACTTTTTTAGGTGGCATTATCCATATCGGTATGCAGCAAAGCCAAGGGGGAAGGGCCGGTGATCAACCAGCTAATGCGTTAGCCCAAAGATTGAGAGAAAGGCCTTTTCGTATCGAACGGTTAAAAACTGGCACACCACCTCGAATAGATCGTCGAACTGTCGATTTTAGTGTGATGCAGGAACAACCTGGAGACAATCCAACACCGGTTATGTCTATGCTTGGTAAATTAGCTGACCATCCACGTCAGGTGCCTTGTCATATTACTCACACCAACGTTAATACTCATAATATGATTCGCGATAGCTTAGATCGGTCACCCTTGTATGCCGGTGTAATTGAGGGTGTAGGGCCACGCTACTGTCCATCAATTGAAGACAAAATAATGCGCTTTGCTGACAAAGATAGTCATCAAATATTCGTTGAACCAGAGGGTCTTCAAAGCATAGAGCTATATCCCAATGGAATTTCTACCAGTTTGCCGTTCGATGTCCAACTGAGTTTTGTGCAATCCATCGTGGGCTTTGAAAATGCACATATTGTTCGACCGGGTTATGCCATAGAGTATGATTTTTTCAATCCTCAGGATTTATTTCCCACACTAGAAACTAAACTGGTTAGTGGGTTGTATTTTGCGGGCCAAATTAATGGCACCACAGGCTATGAAGAAGCAGGTGCTCAAGGTCTGTTAGCGGGCACTAACGCTGCCCTAAAAGCCTTAGATAAAGAACCTTGGACAGCTCGTCGTGATCAAGCTTACCTTGGGGTTATGGTCGATGATTTAGTTACTAATGGGACTCAAGAGCCTTACCGAATGTTTACTAGTCGCGCGGAATATCGGCTATTACTAAGAGAAGATAATGCTGATCAGCGTTTAACTGAAATTGGTTATAAGCTGGGTTTAGTGGGTGAGGAACGATGGCGAGCGTTTAATGAAAAGTGCGAAGCTATAGAGCAACGTAAACATTTAATGAGACAAACTAAGGTCACTCTAAATAATGACATCGGACAAAAACTAGAAACCCTACTGACCCAACCATTAACTAAAAGTAGCAATTTATTAGATATTCTCAAACGACCCGAGTTAGATTATCAAAAACTACATCAAGCCGCTGAACTACCCGATATAGATCCTACTGTAGGTGAGCAGATAGAAATTGATATTAAATATGCGGGTTATATAGATCGACAAAAAGACGATGTTGACCGATTAAAACGTAATGAAGCGACTGTTATTCCAGCTGACTTCAATTATCAAGCTATTCATGGATTATCTAATGAAGCCACGGCCAAACTTGAACAAATTCGCCCAATTAGTTTAGGTATGGCGAGCCGAATTCAAGGAGTAACACCGGCTGCTCTTTCTTTGTTATTGATCTATCTGAAAAAACACAAGATGAAATCTAAAGTTGACTTGGCATCGTAACAATGCTGTTAACGCAATCTGCTATAAACCAAAAAGAAGCGCAAATTCAATGGCGAGAATTAATTAAAACAGGTAGTCACGCCCTTACTATTGAACTCACAGTACAACAGCTTGATTTACTGGTCAGTTATATAGAACAACTATCGAAATGGAATAAAGCTTATAATTTGACCGCTGTACGCGATCCCTTAGACATGATTAAACTGCATATATTCGATAGCCTAGCCATTATTCGATGTTTAGCTAAACTCAATGGCAATCGTTTTATTGACATTGGTACCGGCGCTGGGCTACCTGGTATGGTGTTAGCGATTGTGTGGCCACAAAAGATCGTTCATTTACTTGATACCAATGGAAAAAAGACTCGTTTTCTCACCCATTTTAAGCACCTACATCAACTTAACAATGTAGAAATCATCAATCAGCGCTGTGAAAATTATTTACCAGAACTTGGTTATGATGTGATCCTTTCACGCGCCTTTGCTACCATTAAGGATATGTTAAATGGCTGCCAACAATTGGTGACATTAGATGGTTTTTTTGTGGCAATGAAGGGCATCTACCCAGCTGCAGAGTTAGACGCTATGCCCGCCAACTATTGCCTGCTAGACTGTGACGTCCTGCAGGTACCCGGCGTAGATGCTGAACGCCACCTGATAACTATCCAAAAGCAACCCACGTAGGTCACTTGTGAGCAAAGTCATAGCGATAACTAATCAAAAAGGCGGGGTAGGTAAAACGACCACTTGTGTTAATCTAGCTGCGTCTCTAGTGGCCACCAAGCGTAGAGTATTAGTCATCGATTTAGACCCGCAGGGTAATACCACCATGGGCAGTGGTATCGATAAAAATACATTAAGTCATTCGGTTCTCGATGTACTCACGCAAAAGGTAGATGTTAATCAAGTAATACAGATAAGCACACCTGCTGGTTATGATCTACTGCCATCGAATGGTGATCTAACTGCTGCTGAAGTTGAACTAATTCAGGTTCAGAAAAAAGAAGCGCGCTTGCGCTTGGCCTTAACTCAATTACAACACCGATATGATTTTGTGTTAATTGACTGTCCACCATCTCTAAATATGTTAACCGTTAACGCCCTGGCTTGCGCAAATAGCGTTTTAGTGCCAATGCAATGTGAATATTATGCCCTAGAGGGTATTAGTGCTTTACTTAACACGGTGAAGTTTATTAAAAATAGCCTTAACCCAGAGTTAGTGATAGAAGGAATATTACGAACCATGTACGACCCTCGGAATAGCTTGACTAATGATGTATCACATCAGTTAATCAACCACTTTGGTGATTTAGTCTACCGAACTGTCATTCCACGCAATGTGCGTTTAGCCGAAGCCCCAAGTCACGGACTTCCAGCACTATTGTATGATAAGCATTCTCGAGGTGCTGTGGCTTATCTGGCCTTAGCTAGTGAATTTATTCGTCAACAAGAAAAAAAATAGAGCTGTATTATGGTTAAAAAACGTGGCCTAAATCGAGGTTTAGAAGCTTTGCTGCAAGGTTCTGGTAGTCTTGATGTTGACTTAACACAAGACCAACCCAGCGGCAAAGATGGTTTACAAGAATTGCCAGTGGAGTGGATTCAACGTGGTGTTTATCAGCCCCGCAGAGACATAGAACCAGAGGCGTTAGATGAATTAGCGGCCTCAATCCGTGTTCATGGCATCATGCAACCCATCGTGGTGCGCAGTGTGGGTGTAGATCGCTATGAAATCATTGCAGGTGAACGCCGCTGGCGGGCTGCTCAGTTGGCTCAACTTGACAGCATACCCGCGCTAATTAAAGAAGTGCCTGACGAAGCAGCCATAGCTATGGCGCTGATAGAAAATATACAACGTGAAGACCTTAACTCCATTGAAGAAGCGTTTGCCTTACAACGTTTGCAGCAAGAGTTTGAACTCACCCAACAAGAGGTTGCTGATGCGGTTGGCAAGTCTCGTAGTGCCATTGCTAATTTATTGCGCTTACTGCAACTTACAGAACCTGTAAGACTCATGCTAGAGCGGGGAGACTTAGAGATGGGTCATGCCCGAAGTTTGTTAGTGCTAGAAAATGAAAAACAATTAACTTCAGCGCGTGAAGTCGTGGCTAAAGGCCTGTCTGTTCGTCAAACGGAAGAGTTGGTTAGAAAAGCCCAACAAACACCAAAAGACGTGGTTATCCCCGCCATTGATGCCGACATTAACCGTCTGCAAAATCGTCTGTCCGATACCATCGGCGCTGTGGTTAATATTAAGCAATCATCCAAAGGCAAGGGTAAACTAACCATTAGTTATTCGTCTTTAGACCAACTTGACGGCATCATCGCTAGACTCGATGCCTAGTCGAAGGTGTTTTAACCAAATTAGGAATACCAGTAAATCACTTTTTAAACATGAAATTTGTTGAGATTTACGCGCAAACTCCCTATAATCTGCGGCGCTGTGGTGATTGTTGCCGCAGAGAGTCTAGTTTAGACCAACAAACAACGGATTTTGTAAGCACTTATGGCGCTCAATAAAGCCCCCCTTTGGTTGCAAAAGACATTAACCTATCAGGCTCTTTTAATAGCCTTGATTGGAGTTGGTTTATCTATAACAGACTGGATTATGGGAATGTCCGTAATTCTTGGTGGTGCCATTTATAGCCTACCTGCCTATTGGGCTGTTAAACGAGAGTTTTCCCGGGGTAACAAGCGGGGCTCGAGTCTACAGAAGGCTGATGCAGGGGTCGCTTTGGCGCAAATGTATGGTAATGAAGTGCTTAAAATAACCTTTACGGTTATCTTATTCTGTTTAGTGTTTGGCTTTGTTAAACCATTAAACCCATTAGCCTTACTCATTGCCTTTATTGGTTCTCATCTGCTTGCAGCAGTGTTACCAGTAGTTATAGATAAACAAACTTCTACGAAAAAAAAGTGAGATAAAGCATGGCTAGTGGCATGACGTCCTCTGAGTATATCGCTCATCACCTAACTAATTTAACCTATGGCAAGCATCCAGTGAACGGCTGGAGCTTCGCACAGAGTGGCCAAGAAGTCGTTGATATGGGTTTTATGTCCATTAACGTTGATTCTATGGTTTGGTCTGTGGGCCTTGGTGCATTTTTTATCTGGCTATTTAGCCGAGTGGCTAAAACGGCCACTACGGGGGTACCCGGTGGAGTGCAAAATTTCATTGAAATGATCATTGAGTTTGTGGACGACAGCGTTAAAAGTATGTTTCACCACAAAAGTGCCCTCATTGCCCCTATGGCATTAACCATTTTTGTGTGGGTATTCTTGATGAATCTTATGGACTTGGTGCCAGTGGATTGGATCCCACATCTGGCTGTGGTGGTGGGCATACCCTTTATGAAGATCGTCCCTTCCACAGACCTCAACGTCACCATGGGTATTTCTTTCTCCATCTTTTTTCTTATTGTCTTTTATTCAATTAAGCAAAAAGGCATTGGAGGCTTTATGGCCGAATTAAGCTTGCAGCCACTAGGCAAGTGGGCCCTACCCTTTAACCTTCTACTTGAAGTCGTGGGCTTGATTGCGAAACCTATTTCTTTGGCGTTGCGTTTGTTCGGCAATATGTACGCCGGTGAAATGATCTTTATTCTGATTGCGCTACTGCCCTTTTGGGCTCAATGGCTCTTATCGGTGCCGTGGGCCTTGTTCCACATCCTAATCATCACATTGCAGGCATTCATCTTTATGGTGCTGACCATTGTGTATTTGGCGATGGCTCACGACCATCATTAATCATTACCTTTTTACTTTAAACTACTAATCTCACTTAACTGGAGAAACACAATGGAAATGGAATTAGAAATAGCAAAGATTGCTGCTAGTGCCTCACTATATTTTGCTGGTGCTTTTATCCTCGGCATGTCTGCGCTTGCAGCGGCTGTTGGTATCGGTGTATTGGGTGGTAAGTTCTTGGAAGGCGCTGCGCGTCAGCCAGAATTGATTCCACTACTGCGCACACAGTTTTTCATCATTATGGGTTTGACCGATGCGGTGCCTATGATTGGTGTTGGTATCAGCCTCTACATCATGTTTGCGGTTGCCTAAAGTCATCTTTAACCAACCCATACGGATGGAGGTCTAGCCATGAATATGAACATGACAATTTTGGGCCAGATGATTTCTTTTGCCATCTTCGTGTACTTGTGCATGAAGTTTGTTTGGCCACCGCTCACTGCGGCTTTGGCAGAACGTCAAAAGAAGATCGCTGAAGGTTTAGATGCAGCTGATAAAGCTGCACGCGAACTAGCTGATGCTCAACAGTCTGTGGAAGCAGCTCTGCAAGAAAGCAAAGCGCAAGCCGCTGTTCTTATAGAGCAAGCTAATAAACGCGCCAGCCAGATCGTTGATGAAGCTAAAGAAACAGCTCAAGCTGAGGGTGACCGTATTAAAGCGGCAGCAGCAGCCGATGTTGAACAGGAAATTAACCGTGCCAAAGAAGCGCTTCGCGCTCAAGTTGCAACTCTTGTGGTTGCTGGTGCAGAAAAAATCCTAGGCGCATCAATAGATGTAAACAACCATAAAGAGCTTGTCAATAAGTTGGCAGCCGAACTGTAAGATAAAGAGAGGTTAACAATGGCTGAATCCATTACTGTTGCCCGTCCTTACACCAAGGCCGCTTTCGAAACGGCATTGGCCCAGGGCGACTTGGGAAGCTGGTCGGAATTTTTGAACTTAGCTGCAACTGTGGTTGCGGAACCTAGTCTAGCCCACGTTTTGGATAATCCTGAACTGACGGCCACACAAAAAGCCCAGCTAGTGATTGATGTAGTTCACACCAGTCACCCATTATCTCAGCAAGCACAGAATTTTGTGAATTTGTTGGCCGAAAACAAGCGCTTGTCATTGCTGCCTGATGTTTCTGCTCTATATGAAACTTTAAAGGCTAACCAAGAGCAGTCGGTAGATGTTTCTATCGTCAGTGCTTTTGAGTTAGGCAATGAGCAACAAGACAAACTGACTCAAGCATTAAACGCTATGTTGTCGCGGGAAATTAATATTACCAGTACTGCCGATGCTTCATTGATTGGTGGTGTTATCGTCTATGCGGGCGACCTAGTAATTGATGGCTCCGTTAAAGGCAAATTAAGCAAACTGGCTGAGGCCGTTAATGCCTGAGTGTGAGGAATAAAGCATGCAACAACTGAATCCTTCAGAGATCAGTGAAATTATCAAGCAGCGCATTGAGCAGCTTGATGTCTCATCTGAAGCCCAAAATGAGGGCACAATTGTTAGCGTAGCCGATGGTATCGTACTGATCCACGGCTTAGCTGACGCAATGTACGGGGAAATGATTGAGTTCCCTGGTGGTATTTATGGCATGGCCATGAACCTAGAGCGCGACTCTGTTGGCGCTGTAGTGTTAGGTGACTATGAAGAGTTGGTCGAAGGCCAAACTGCTCGCTGTACTGGTCGTATTTTAGAAGTGCCAGTAGGGCCTGAACTATTAGGTCGTGTGGTAGATGCCTTAGGCAACGCGATCGACGGTAAAGGCCCAATCAACGCCAGTTTAACTGATGCTGTTGAAAAAGTAGCGCCAGGCGTGATTGAGCGTAAGTCTGTTGACCAGCCAGTGCAAACTGGCCTAAAAGCGATTGACGCCATGGTGCCTGTAGGTCGGGGCCAACGTGAATTAATCATTGGTGATCGCCAGACGGGTAAGTCTGCTATCGCCATCGATGCAATCATCAACCAAAAACATACAGGTGTTAAGTGTGTTTACGTCGCTATTGGCCAGAAGCAATCTACCATTGCCAACGTGGTACGTAAATTGGAAGAACATGGCGCCATGGCTCATACCATCGTCGTTAATGCGGGTGCCGCTGATTCGGCTGCCTTGCAGTTCCTATCACCTTATGCTGGTTGCACCATGGGTGAATATTTCCGCGATCGCGGTGAAGATGCGCTGATAGTATTTGATGACTTAACCAAGCAAGCTTGGGCTTATCGTCAAATTTCATTACTGCTACGTCGTCCTCCAGGTCGTGAAGCTTATCCTGGTGACGTTTTCTATTTGCACTCTCGCTTACTTGAACGTGCATCTCGTGTAAACGTTGAATATGTAGAAGCATTCACTAAAGGTGAAGTAAAAGGTAAGACAGGTTCATTAACAGCCCTACCTATTATTGAAACCCAAGGTGGTGACGTATCGGCCTTTGTACCGACCAACGTAATCTCCATTACTGATGGCCAGATTTTCTTGGAAACTGACTTATTCAACGCCGGCATCCGCCCAGCTATTAACGCGGGTTTGTCTGTATCGCGTGTAGGTGGTGCAGCACAAACTAAAATCATCAAGAAGTTAGGTGGTGGTATTCGTTTGGCATTGGCTCAGTATCGTGAATTGGCAGCCTTCTCTCAGTTTGCTTCTGACTTGGATGACGCAACACGCGCCCAGTTAGAGCATGGTCAAAGTGTGACCGAACTGATGAAGCAGCACCAGTACTCGCCGCTAAGCGTTGCCGAAATGGCCATCAGCTTATTTGCAGCTAACGAAGGCTTCCTTCAGGGCGTAGCCCTTAATAAGGTCGGTGACTTCGAAGCCGCTTTAATGTCTTACATGAACAGCGAGCATAGCGCCGTGATGGACCAGGTGAATGAATCTGGTAACTTCAACGACGAAATAGCCGCTAACTTCAAGTCTGCCTTAGAGCAGTTTAAGGCAACTCAAACCTGGTAGTGGCTGACGGCCTCAGATTTTTTTGAGGCCTAGCTATTGACCAAGTTAGTTAAAAGATAGGTAAGCATATGGCAGTCGGAAAAGAAATAAAGACCCAGATTGCGAGTATTAAGGGAACGCAAAAAATCACTAGTGCCATGGAAATGGTGGCGGCGAGTAAAATGCGTAAAGCACAAGATCGCATGAATCAGAGTCGTCCTTACGCAGATAAAATGCGTGAAGTCATCGCTCACCTTGCGCGGTCTAACCCTGAATATAAGCATCTGTATCTGCAGCAGCGAGAGCTTAAGCGGGTGGGTTACATTGTGGTTTCTTCCGATCGTGGTCTGTGTGGTGGCTTAAACATTAACGTGTTTAAGAAAACTGTACAGAGCATGGCTGAACATGATCAAAATGGCGTTGAAATAGACATCTGTGCCATTGGTTCTAAATCAGCAACCTTCTTTAATAACTACGGCGGTAACGTCGTCTCAAGTAAGTCCCAACTCGGTGAAAAGGCAGAAGTTGCTGAACTCATTGGTGCGGTTAAGATCATGCTTGATAGTTATGATGAAGGACGGTTGGACGCGGTGTATGTGGTATACAACAACTTTGTTAATACCATGACCCAGCAACCCAACGTAGTACAACTTCTGCCGTTGCTGGCAGACCCGAATGATGACGGCATGAGCCACCATTGGGACTACTTATACGAACCAGATGCCCGTGAACTACTCACTGGCCTTTTGACCCGTTATGTAGAATCTTTAGTGTATCAAGCTGTAGTAGAAAATAACGCTTGTGAGCAGGCCGCGCGGATGATCGCTATGAAAAGCGCCACCGATAACGCGGGTGATCTGATTGATGACCTTCAGATGATATACAACAAGGCCCGTCAATCTGCAATTACTCAGGAAATTTCTGAGATTGTGAGTGGCGCGGCAGCCGTTTAACCTGAGTAATAAGCATTAGTTTTCGATAGAGGATAAAATTATGAGTAGCGGACGTATCGTACAGATTATCGGTGCTGTAATCGACGTGGAATTTCCACGTGATTCTGTGCCAAAAGTATATGACGCACTAACTGTAGACACTAAGGGAACCACCTTAGAAGTTCAGCAGCAGTTAGGTGACGGCGTAGTACGCACTATCGCCATGGGCCAGACCGAAGGTCTAAGCCGTGGTTTAGATGTATCTAACACTGGTGGCGCCATTAAAGTGCCTGTTGGAACAGCCACCCTTGGACGCATCATGGACGTATTGGGTAACCCCATCGACCAGTGCGGCCCTATTGGTGAAGAAACCCGTATGCCAATTCATCGTAAGGCTCCATCTTACGCTGAGCAGTCAGCCAGTAATGAACTGCTAGAGACTGGCATCAAAGTAATCGACTTAGTTTGTCCTTTCGCCAAAGGCGGTAAGGTTGGACTATTCGGTGGTGCCGGTGTAGGCAAGACTGTAAACATGATGGAGCTTATTCGTAACATCGCCATTGAGCACAGTGGTTATTCTGTGTTTGCAGGCGTAGGTGAGCGGACCCGTGAAGGTAACGATTTCTACTATGAGATGAAAGAGTCCAATGTATTGGACAAAGTATCTCTAGTCTATGGCCAGATGAATGAGCCTCCAGGAAACCGTCTACGTGTGGCACTAACTGGCCTAACTATGGCTGAACAGTTCCGTGACGAAGGTCGTGATGTATTGTTGTTTGTTGACAACATATACCGTTACACCCTAGCAGGAACTGAAGTGTCTGCACTACTAGGCCGTATGCCTTCTGCTGTAGGTTACCAGCCTACGCTAGCATCAGAAATGGGTGTTTTGCAGGAGCGTATTACCTCGACTAAGACCGGTTCAATCACCTCGATCCAAGCGGTATACGTACCTGCCGACGACTTAACTGATCCATCGCCAGCAACCACATTCTCTCACCTAGATGCGACTGTTGTGCTGTCTCGTCAAATTGCAGAATTGGGTATCTACCCAGCCATCGATCCACTTGACTCTAGCTCACGCCAATTAGACCCATTAGTTATTGGCCAAGAGCATTATGACGTGGCTCGTGGTGTGCAGGGTATTCTTCAACGCTACAAAGAGTTGAAGGACATTATTGCCATCTTGGGTATGGACGAATTATCTGATGAAGACAAGCAAGCGGTAACGCGAGCGCGTAAGATTCAGCGTTTCTTGTCACAGCCTTTCTTCGTAGCTGAAGTCTTTACTGGAGCTTCCGGTAAATATGTATCACTAAAGGACACAATTGCTGCCTTTAAGGGTATTTTGGCTGGTGAATACGACGATCTTCCAGAGCAAGCCTTTTACATGGTTGGCGGTATTGAAGAAGTAGTCGAGAAAGCCAAGAGCATGTAATTGTATGGGCTTAGATCTATTGGCTATGGCCAATAGGGTAAGTCCTGTTTAAGAGGATAATCATATGGCTACCAGTGTAGATTGCGACATCGTTAGTGCAGAAGAATCCATCTTTGAAGGTAAGGTAGAGTTTATCTCACTTACAGGTACGTTGGGCGAACTGGGTATTTATCCGGGCCACACCCCACTCCTGAGTGAAGTCAAACCCGGTCCTGTGCGCTTGCGCATGGAATCTGGTGAAGAAGACATATTTTACGTTTCTGGTGGTTTCTTAGAGGTTCAGCCCCACAAGGTTATCTTGATGGCGGACACTGCACTCCGCGCAGCTGATCTAAATGAAGCTGCTGCAGAAGAAGCCAGTCGTCAGGCCGAACAGGCCATGGCAGATAGAAGTTCAGAATTTGAATATTCACGCGCAGCTGGCCAGTTGGCTGAAGCTGCAGCTCAACTTCGTACGTTACGTCAGATTCGTCAAAAATTGGGTAAGTAATTGCCTCTAATGACGAGTCTAAAAAAGCAGCTAAGGCTGCTTTTTTTATGCCTTAAACATTATCAAAGCGCGCCAGCTGTTTATGAATGGATACAAGGGGCGAGCAAGCGCGTTATAATACCATTGTAAAGAACTCAGCCCTAAACAATCCAAGCTGATACCCTTAAAAATTATAACACTAGGTCGTTGGGTGGATTCCATTGTGGTCATTAAGCATAATTAAGCAAAACTTGATGAACTTTAGTCTCTTTTAGCGTCTAACTTAAAGACTCCCAATTACTAACATCTAGCAAGGACTGTTAATGTCGTTAGAAGTGATCATTCTCGCCGCAGGCCAAGGCACACGTATGCGCTCTGAAAAGCCTAAAGTGCTGCACCCGTTAGCTGGTAAGCCGATGTTGGTGCACACCATTGAACAAGCTCAAAGACTTCAGCCTGGCCAAACACATATTGTTGTTGGGCACCAAGCCCACCAAGTAGAAGCTGTTGTTGCTTCCTTGGGTGTCAAGTGTGTCTTACAAGCAGAGCAATTAGGCACGGGTCATGCTGTGGCTCAAGCCATGCCGGCCGTTGATAGTGACGCCATCGTCTTGGTCTTATATGGCGACGTGCCTTTAGTTCCGGCAGCGCTTATGCAAAAACTGACCGAACAAGCAGGGCAAGGGAAGCTTGCACTGCTAACGGTGAACCTTAATGATGCGAGTGGATACGGTCGCATTGTGCGCCAAGGTCCCGATAACAGCGGCCCTATTCAGGCTATTATTGAACACAAAGACGCGACCCCCGAGCAATTGCAAATCAAAGAAATTAACACGGGGATTTTGGCAGTTAAAGCCAGTTACCTTAACGCCTGGTTGCCTCGTATTGAAAGTAATAATGCACAGGGTGAAATATACCTCACTGACGTTGTCGCTATGGCTGTGGATGATGGTATTGCCATTGGTTACTTGCAACCAGATTTTCCACAACAGACCCAAGGCGTTAATGACCGCATGCAGTTAGCAGCACTAGAGCGCTGGCACCAGCAGCAACAAGCCCATCAACTGTTAAGTGATGGGGTACAATTAGCTGACCCAAGTCGGTTTGATTTAAGAGGTGAGCTCAAAGTGGGCACCGATATTTATATCGACATCAACGTTATTATCGAAGGTCAAGTACACCTTGGCAATGGTGTTCATGTTGGCCCAAACTGCCATATTAAAGATGCTCATATTGGTGCTGGCACACAGATCTTAGCCAATAGCGTTATTGATCAGGCACAAATTTCTGCAAACTGTAGCATTGGCCCTTTTGCACGTTTGCGCCCAGGCACCATCTTGCATGAAAATGCCAAAGTAGGTAACTTTGTTGAAACGAAAAAAACCACTTTAGGCAGCGGTTCCAAAGCCAATCACTTTACTTATTTAGGTGATACCGAGGTGGGTGAACATGTCAATATAGGTGCTGGCACCATTACCTGTAACTTTGACGGAGTTAATAAGTTCAAAACTCACATTGCGGATGGCGCTTTCATTGGCTCAAATAGTTCCATCGTAGCCCCTGTCAGCATTGGGGCAGGGGCAACTATTGCAGCTGGATCCACCATTACTAAAGACGTCGCTAATGACAACCTCGCCATTGCTCGGGGTAAACAACGCAACATAGCCCCTTGGGTCAAACCCGTAAAACTATAATCAAGGAAGAGTATTATGTGTGGAATAGTGGGTGCCATTGCACAGCGAAATATCAGTAGTATTTTAGTAGAAGGCCTCAAGCGTCTAGAATACCGTGGCTATGATTCCTCAGGCGTGGCTATTTTAAATGAGCAGGGCTTGCAGCGCACCCGCCGTGTTGGAAAGGTGGCGAGTTTAGATGCAGCCCTAACCGCACAACCCTTAGACGGTAGCTTAGGCATTGCTCACACCCGCTGGGCAACCCATGGTGTTCCCAATGAAACTAATGCCCATCCCCACTGGTCCCACAGCAGTTTAGCTGTGGTTCACAACGGTATTATTGATAACTTTGAACCCATCAAAGCTGATCTTATCGCTACAGGTTATGGGTTTGAGAGTGACACTGACACCGAAGTCATTGCCCATTTAATTCATCGAAATCGTCAGCAGGGCATGTCACTTACAGCAGCTGTGCGGGATGCGGCCAGTCGGTGTGAAGGTGCGTATGCTTTAGGCGTGGTCGATGAAACCCAACCAGACTTACTTCTCGCCGCCCGCAAGGGTAGCCCATTAGTGATTGGTTTAGGCAGTGATGAAAACTACATCGCGTCAGACCAATTAGCCCTATTACAAGTGACTGATCAATTTATGTTTCTGGAAGACGGTGACATAGCAGAAATCAGCCGTAGCCAAGTCCTTGTCACTGATGCAAAAGGTGCCAAGGTTGTGCGCCCCAGTTATCGTTACGAACATGGTGATGAAAGTAGTGACAAAGGTGCCTATAAGCACTTTATGCTGAAAGAGATTAACGAGCAGCCCAAAGCCGTGGCGAATCTCATTGACCAGCAAATCATTGCGGGAAAATTACAGAATATCCTGAACGACGACGCCATTGAAGCCTTATCGAAGGCCAAAAACGTGCAGATTATTGCCTGTGGTACCAGTTACTTAGCTGGAATGGTGGCTAAATATTGGATCGAAAGCCTAGCAGGCCTTGCATGCCAAATTGAAGTTGCCAGTGAATACCGCTATCGTCAGGCTGTTGTTCCAGAGGACACGCTACTGATTACTTTATCTCAATCGGGTGAAACAGCTGATAGTTTGGCGGCACTGCGGCACATTGATAAAACTAAATTAGCAGCGAGTTTAGCTATTTGTAATGTTGCCTCTAGTAGTCTTGTGCGTGAATCAGATATAGTACTGTTAACTCAAGCAGGCCCCGAGATCAGTGTTGCATCGACCAAGGCATTCACCACCCAATTGATCACTTTACTGCACCTTACTTTGCTGCTTACTAAGCAGCGCTCAGGCATGGACATTGAACCCATCATTAAAGCCATGCAAACTCTGCCTGGCGTGTTGCAACAATGTTTACAAATGGACGCTAAAATTGAAGCTGTGGCGCAACGCTTCGCTGATAAACATCACACCTTATTCCTGGGTCGGGGGAGCATGTACCCAATTGCTTCAGAGGGCGCCCTAAAGCTAAAGGAAATTTCTTATATCCACGCTGAAGCCTATCCAGCAGGAGAACTTAAGCACGGGCCACTCGCTCTTGTGGATGCCTACATGCCTGTGGTTGTGGTTGCACCTAAGGATGATATGCTCGACAAGCTAAAGGCCAATATGCAAGAAGTACGGGCCCGTGGAGGGGAGTTGTTTGTGTTTGCCGATGCGCATGCAAAAATGGCCGCCGATGAAGCCACTCATGTAATCGTTGTGCCTGAAGTACATGAGGTGCTGGCCCCCATTGTCTACGCCATTCCAATGCAGTTACTGTCTTATCATGTGGCTATAATCAAAGGTACCGATGTGGATCAACCGCGTAACTTAGCCAAGTCAGTGACCGTCGAGTAGTTTTGCTATACTCGCATTAATGCACGGGAATTTGCTATTACACACAACTCAGTCGCTATAGATTTGCTAATTAGGCTCAAATTCCTCGCTCTAGTTTTACAAACAATAAGCTCTGCATATGTGGTGAACTGAAGGATTTAAATTGTGGATAAAGGTAGCTCACTTGATTATTTAGTCTTGCCATCGACCCTACTGCGTAGTTTTCTGTTTTTGTGCAGTTTAGTGTTGATGGCGGTCCTTGTCACCAAGACCGTCATTAGTACCCAGCGAAACGATTTTAAACAGGACGCCAATACGGCGATTTATCATATCCAAGAGCAAATCCTGACCAATGATGTTGCACTTGCTGGCTTTAGCAGCCTGTTTGCAACTTTAGACCCTAACGACCTCCAAAAAACACGGGATTTCACACAATATATGCGGGATACTTTCCCTCACATCTATATGTTTGAAGCGATGTTTAGAGTTGATGTAAGTCAAAAACTGCAACACGAAGAGGACATGCGTGCTCTTGGCTACCCAGACTATAAGATCACTCCTTACGGGACAGAAAAGAAACCGATAAATCAACCCGATCAAGCCTTGACTGGCGTACCCGCGCACTACCCTATTGTTTTTATTGACCCATTTTTTGCGTCTCTTGAAGGACTTATGGGCTTTGATATGATGTCGGTTAGCAATATGCGTGAGACGCTATTGGCTTCCATTGCATCGGGTACACCGGTTGCTTCTAAGCCCTTCAACTTGCGAGAGGGTGGGCGCGGTTATGCCCTGATTAAGGTCCAAACATTGCCTGATACCAAAGCCATAATGGAGCAGCATTATAATCAGGACTACCAACCGCCTTTAATGTTTTCAAGGACAGTGAAATCTTATTCAGGGGATGTCGCCACATTAATAATTATTCGGGCAGATACTATCGTGGCTTCCGTTGGCGATATTGTACCCGCAGCAAAGGTGCAGTTAATTGATGGCCCAGAAGGTCAGATAGCTGCAGAATTTAATACTCCCCAAATTGAAGACTTACCGGTCATAAACATTGAAACCTTATTGTTTCGGGGCGACCTAGATGACTTGGCGCAGCCCTTTAAAGTTCTGCTTTCACAGCCTGCTGGCTTATACTCCCAACATATTAAATTAATCACATTATTAGTTTTGCTTATGTGCATTGCTTATGGGTTTTATTACCGCAGTTTACTGAGCAAATATAGATTACAACTGCAAAGAGATGCGGGTTTGTTAGAGCTAAGTCAGCAGCATACAAAACTAGAAGTGATGGTCGCAAAACGAACTGCAGAATTGCAACTACAAAGCGACGAGAATACCAACCTGGCGCAGCAATTGATTCGAGTGCAGGAGGACCAAATTCATCATATTGCCAGAGAACTGCATGATGAGTTTGGCCAAACCCTGACTGCGATTAAGATCAACGCCCACATTTTGGAGCAGGCACAAACCACAGAGCTAGTGGGGACTTACGCCCAAGACATTACCTCTCAAGCCGATGCTTTGTATGCAACCATGCGTGATATGATTCAACGCTTAAGGCCAGAGGCCTTAGATGAGTTTGGTCTGAAGGCGGCTGTTGAGCAATGCATGATTGCCTTCCACTTAGATGAACAAAACATTGATTTAGCCCTGACCATTGATGATTCAGTCAACGACCTAGAAGAAATATATAGCATTGCCAGCTACCGTATTGTGCAAGAACTGGTCAATAATGCCGTTAAACATGCTCAGCTAAGTTGGCTTAAAGTGCATTTAACTATAACTGACCAACACATGTACATAACAGTTGAGGATAATGGTGTAGGCTTTGATCCCATACAGAAAAAACTTGGGTTTGGGTTATCTGGTGTAGACGAACGTGCGCGTTCGTTAGGTGGAGTCGTTGATATAAATACTGCAATTGGCGAGGGCGTGAGGGTGTGCGTAAGCATGCCACTCTAGGCATGCTGAGTCATTGAACTATAGGGAGTTAAGACTTTGGACTTAGGAGCTAGATTAAAAACCATTCGTAAACGTTTAGGGCTGTCACAGCGCGAATTAGGCAAGCGTGCAGGAGTCACTAACAGCACTATTTCCATGATCGAAAAAAATACGGTAAGCCCATCCTTTAGTTCATTACTTAAGGTGCTTAAAGGTTTTCCTATGGGAGTGGAAGAGTTTTTTACCACCGATCTAGTGATGAGTAATCAGGTCGTTTTTAAGGCTGATGAACAGGCTGATATGAGTGCTCAAGGAGTCGCCATAAAGCTCATTGGCCACGGTGTGGCAGAGCGAAATATTTCTTTACTTAGCGAAACTTATCCGCCTGGAGCTGATACTGGTGCCGAGATGATTAAGTACGATGGAGAAGAAGCGGGTATTGTGGTGCAAGGCGAGATTGAACTGACAGTGGATCAGCAGGTTTATCATTTGGTCACTGGAGATGGTTATTTTTTTCGTACCCATCTGCCCCACCGCTTTCGCAATTTAGGTGATACAACTGCTAAGGTTGTGAGTGCCAACAATGGCAACCTATCCCAATAACAATATACTCAAATGGGCTACAACATATCCCGCAAGCGATACCAAGTCATGGCTAACATGAGTGCGGGGGTTTTTAATAAAGTACCACCAGGGAAAGGTAGATGGCTAATCTCTTTAAATAAATCAAATCGCTCAGCTTGCCCTGCTACGGCTTCTGCTAACAGCTTACCGGCCAAGCCCGTGGCTGCAATGCCATGTCCTGAAAAGCCTTGTGCAAAGTATAAGTCTTGACCAACGCGGCCAAAGTGAGGGCCTCGATTCATAGTTATAGCCACATTACCACCCCATGAATAGGCCATTTTAACGTCAGCCAACTGTGGAAAAACACCCAACATACGCTGACGCATAGAGTGCATGAGGTTTGGTGGTGCTAAGGTAGAGTAGCTAACGCGACCGCCAAAAAGCATCCGATAGTCCGCTGATAAGCGAAAGTAATCTAATACAAAATTAACGTCAGCAATGGCCATATTATTATTGATCAGGGCTTTGGCTCGCGCTTCCCCCAAGGGTTCTGTGGCACCGATATAAGTGCCAACTGGCATTATTTTATTGCTAATTTCAGGCACTAGTTTACCCATATAGGCGTTACCACAAAAAAGCACTTGTTGCGCTTTAATTTGCCCTTGAGCGGTCTGACAAACATTAGCTTGAGATTTTCTAGTTACCTTAGTTACGGCAGAGTCAGTATAAATAGTCACGCCTGCATCAAGGGCTGCTTGGGCTAAGCCTAAAGTGTAATTGAGAGGGTGAATATGGCCCGAGTTGGCATCAAAAAGACCACCAAGATAACGCTCACTCTGCATTTTTGACTGCACGTCCTGCTGGTCCCACAGGGTTAAACTATCATAGCCATAATCTTTTTCTAGGCAGTGTTGCCATTCTTCAAGTTCGTTCATCTGGCGGGGCTTTATAGCCGCATGCAAATGGCCTTGCTGCAAATCACACTGTATGTGGTGCTGTTCTACACGCTCTCGCAGAACGTCAATGGCCTCAACCGACATGTCCCACATGCTTTTAGCCGCTACCTTACCCGCAGATTTTTCGATCACAGACATGTCGCAGCCATAACCAAAAATCATTTGTCCACCACTGCGTCCAGAAGCACCCCACCCCACCAAATTAGCTTCGAGCACCGTGACCTTATAGCCTCTTTCTGCTAGATTTAAAGCCGCACTAAGGCCAGTAATACCTGCGCCTACAATGCAGATATCCGCACTGTTATGGCCTTGTAAAGTGGGGCATTGCAACTCTTGGTTAGCGCTGGCGGCGTAATAAGAGTGGGTATGTGTTTGGCTCATAAAAATCCTACGGGTTAGAGTGTTCGTTGGTACCAGTCTATTTCTAAACTGCTGACGTGGCGGTTAAACTCGGCGTATTCATGTTGCTGTACTTGGCTGTAAACATGGATGAATTTAGCACCAAAAGCGTTTGCAGAAAACTCACTATCATTCAACCTAGCATAGGCATCCACCCAATTTAGTGGCAAGCTAGAGGTCACTTTTTGAGCCCCGTTACCCGTCGTTTGCGGGCCTACAGATAAATTGTGGTTGATACCGTGAAGGGCGCCTGCAAGTAATGCAGACATGGCCAAATAAGGGTTGGCATCAGCGCCTGCCACACGGTGTTCAATGCGGGTAGCTGCGCTTGGGCCATTGGGGACACGCAAGGCAACCGTGCGGTTATCCACCCCCCATGTTGGCGCCATAGCGACAAAGAAGTCAGGTTGAAAGCGACGATATGAATTCACTTTGGGGCACAGCAGAGCCATGGTCTCAGCCATGGTGGCTTGTAAGCCAGCTAAAGCTTTGCTGAGCATCGGATTGGGCTGATGTTGCTGACTGCAAGCGAATACATTGGTGCTAGAAGCATCGAGTAAACTCATGTGAATGTGCAGACCACTACCTGCCTGATCAGCGTAAGGTTTGGCCATAAAGGTAGCGCCAAAACCATGCTTGCGACTCACACTTTTAATAATCCGTTTCAGCAAAATAGCTTGGTCGCAAGCCAGGAGGGGATCTGCAACATGCTGTAAATTGATTTCAAATTGTCCAGGGGCATACTCAGCCACGGCTGTAGATGCGGGTATGTTTTGCGCTTGGGCAGCCAGCATGATGTCATCCAAAAGAGCACTATAGTCATCTATATTGTCAATTGCATAAACTTGCGTGTCTGCTTCGCGAAGGCCCGTTACCGGCGCTATTGGTGGCTGCAATAGGCCCGAGTCAAGGCGTTTTAAATCGGTGAGGTAGAACTCTAATTCAACCGCTACCACGGGAGTTAAGTTTTGGGCTTGATACTGATCACAAATTTGATTCAATACCTGACGTGGGTTCGCAAAGTAAGCCTCACCAGGGGCCTGTTCCATGGTAATTAAACACTGTGCTATGGGCTTATCCTGCCATGGCACCATAGTTAAGGTATGAGCAATGACTCTGCAGGGCTGATCACAATCTCCTGTGTCAAAGCCGATACCCGTACTTTCAACCGTATTACCATTAATATCCAGTGCAAATACTGACCCGGGTAAATAAATACCTTGTTCATACACTTTGATTAACTCGTTTGCCGGCACCCGCTTGCCTCGCAAAATGCCATGTTGGTCTGGCAATAAGACATCCACACTCACAAGGTCTGGGTGAGCGCTCAAAAAAGCTTCAGCCTCACTAGGGGAGGCAATGGTATGGGGCATGAGCTAAAAATCTCTTTTATGGGTCTTTCTGAGATGGTAGCAGAATGGAAGCGATAGACAAGCATTCACAGCTTAATGTTTGGAATAATATAATTATTTTTTTATAAAAAAGTTGTAATATGAATTAAAATCAATCTTTAATTTTTTATAATAGTATATAAAACAAACTATTGGATGCCTTTATGAAGTATATGCTGAGCAGAATACAGGTGTTCAAAATAATATACACAGCTATTGAAGGTTAAAACCGCTTTATGCTATGGTCAAACGTCTAACAACAGGTGCCTTCAAGGCCATTTAAATCTATGTCAAAAGCGCTCATCGGCCTCGTTTGCGAAGTGAACCAAGACGGCCTGCACCCATACCATCGTGTGAGCGAGAAATACGCTCGTGCAGTCGTTGATGCAATGGGAGCCATACCAGTTCTCATCCCCGCCTTAATAAACAAAAACAATCACTTAGACATTGATATAGACGACTTGCTAAGTCATCTTCATGGTGTGTTATTGCCTGGTGGCTACAGCAATATAGAACCACATCACTATGGGGCAGCGAGCCGGGCAGGGACTCAGCACGATAAGGCCAGAGATAACCTTGCATTAGCTTTAATTCCAGCGGCTATAAAAAGAGGTGTGCCTCTGCTCGCTATTTGCCGGGGCTTTCAAGAAATGAATGTTGCATATGGTGGTAGTTTACATCAGCATGTACAAGAGTTGACCCACTTTAATGACCATCGAGAAAACAAAGCTGATCCTATGGACATTCAATATGGCCATAGTCATCACATTAAGTTAACTGACCATGGATTGCTCCACACTCTTTATGGTCAGCCAGAAGTGCGGGTCAACTCATTACACGGGCAAGGTATCAACCAATTGGCACCTGGCTTGAGGGTTGAGGCGATAGCCGAAGATGGCTTGGTGGAAGCCATTACTGATCCCAATGGCCAAGCCTTTAATCTGGCAGTGCAATGGCATCCCGAGTATCAAGTGACTCAGGATGCCTTTTACCAATCTATTTTTACTGCCTTTGCAAGGGCCTGTAATGGGCACCAGCAAAGCCAAGGCGGTCGGTGATTTATGACTAATTTCAATGGCTTACAAAAATGGTTACAAGAACATAAAATAACAGAAGTTGAATGTATTGTGAGTGACCTTACCGGTATGGCGCGGGGAAAGATTATGCCTGCGGCCAAGTTCTGTGATGGCGAAGGCATTCGTTTACCAGAAGGCGTTTTAGTCGCCACGGTGACGGGCGACTATCTAGATGACTATAGTATGATCGACCCTGCAGAAATTGATGTTTATTTAAAGCCAGATCCTAATGCAGCGCATTTACTGCCATGGGCCACTGAGCCTACGGCGCAGATTATTCATGATTGTTATGATCGCCATGGTGAGTTAGTCGATTTGGCGCCACGCACCATATTGCGCAAGGTGCTTAAGTTATATGCAGATATGGGGCTAACACCTATTGTTGCACCTGAAGCTGAGTTTTACCTGACCCAAAGAAGCCATAATCCAGACTCTCCCTTGCAAGCCCCTATAGGTAGAACAGGCCGTGCTGAGACGGGACGTCAGTCTTACAGCATTGATGCTGTGAACGAATTTGACCCCCTGTTTGAAGATGTCTATGACTACTGCGAAGCGCAGAACCTTGATGTTGAGACCCTAATTCACGAAGAAGGCTTAGGGCAAATGGAAATCAACTTTCATCATGGAGAGGCCTTATCCCTAGCAGACCAAGTATTCTTGTTTAAGCGTACCTTGCGAGAGACCGCCTTTAAACATGATCTATCAGCTACCTTCATGGCCAAACCATTGCAGAATCAGCCTGGCAGTTCCATGCATATTCATCAAAGTTTACTTGATGCACAGGGTAATAATATTTTTGTTGGGGCGGATGGTGGTATCAGTGAAGCTTTAAAGCACTACATTGGCGGTCTACAAAAATATACCAAAGCGGCCACTGCATTATTTGCTCCCAACGTTAACTCTTACCGACGCTTTTTGAAAGATGAGTCAGCGCCAGTCAATATGCACTGGGGCTTTGATAATCGCACGGTGGGTTTGCGTGTGCCAGAAACTTCAGGCCCTAATATTCGGGTTGAGAACCGAGTTGGGGGCGCTGACGCCAATCCCTATTTAGCCATGGCCGCAACCCTAGCTTGTGGTTATTTAGGTATGCAGGAACAGCTGGAACCAAGCGCCCCTGTTGAAGGCAGTGCCTATGATAAAGGCACCAGAGAATTACCCCGCAGTCTCACGGAGGCGCTCATCCAGTTGGATCGATGTGAGCCCCTACGAGAAATTTTTGGCGACCGGTTTGTGAAAGCTTATGTGGCCGTGAAAGAAAAAGAGAATGATAATTTTATGCAAGTCATCAGTTCTTGGGAACGTGAATACTTGCTCTTAAGTGTGTAATAGGGAATTAATAAGATGAACGCAAAACAACACGACACTAAAGCCTTACAAGACCTTGATAAACAGCATTATATGCATCCGTTCACTGATTCAAAGGCCATGCACAAAAAAGGCACCCGCATTATTACGGGTGCAGATGGCTGTTATATATATGATTCTGAAGGTGGCAAAGTCCTCGATGGCATGGCAGGACTTTGGTGTGTAGCCATTGGTTATGGGCGCCATGAGCTTGCTGATGTAGCGGCTCAACAGATGCGCGAACTGCCTTACTATAATAGTTTTTTTGGTACTGCGCACCCACCTGTTATTAAGCTAGCGGCACAACTCAAAAAATTAGCCCCTGCCCATATTAGCCATGTATTTTTCACGGGTTCTGGCTCTGAGTCTAACGACACTAACGTGCGTTTGGTGCGCCACTACTGGCAAGCCAAAGGCCAGCCAAAGAAGCGCACTATTATCTCCCGTTATAACGCATACCATGGCAGCACTATGGCGGCCATGAGCTTGGGAGGCATGAAAGGTATGCACGACCAAGGTGGTATTATCGATGGCATAGAGCACATTATGCAGCCCCACTGGTACCATGAAACCTTGGTGGGTGAAAGTGAAGAAGACTTTGGTTTGCGTGCAGCACAGGCCCTAGAAACGAAGATTTTAGAGGTTGGTGCAGATCACGTGGGCGCCTTTATTGGTGAGCCAGTACAAGGAGCGGGTGCTGTTATTGTGCCACCTGCGTCTTACTGGCCAGAAATTCAGCGTATCTGCAAAAAATACGATATATTACTTATTGCTGATGAAGTTATTACGGGGTTTGGTCGCACAGGTAATTGGTTTGCATCTGAAACCCTGGGTATTGAGGCGGATCTCATGACTATTGCTAAGGGTTTATCTTCAGGTTATATGCCCATTGGTGGTGTATTAATTAGTGATCGAGTGGCTAAGGTCGTCATTGAAGGGGGTGAGTTTGCCCATGGCTATACTTATTCTGGCCATCCTGTAGCAGCTGCCGTGGCTTCCGCAAATTTGAGTATTATTGAAGATGAAGGCCTAGTCGAAAAAGTTAGAGATGAAACGGGGCCTTACTTGCAGCAACGGTTGCTCGAATTATTGGACCATCCCTTGGTGGGCCAGGTACGCGGTATCGGTTTAATGGGCGCTCTAGAATTAGTGCAAGATAAAGCCAGTCATACGAACTACCCCAAAGAGGTCGGTATTGGTGGTATTTGCCGCGATTATGCCTTAGCAAACAGCTTGGTGATGCGAGCAGTAGGAGATAGCATGATCATGTGTCCACCATTGATTATTAGTAAGTTAGAAATTGATGAATTAATGGAGAAGACCAAAAAGTCTCTAGATCAGACTCTAGCCCATATAGAGGGTTAGCCTTGACCCTGGCCCTGTCTATGGATAACTGATGGACAACCTATGTTTGATTTAGTGACTGCCATTAGTGTTTCTGTACACTGGCTCTAACCTCTGAGGTTGAGGGTAATTTTTTAGGCGATAAAAGGTGCTTTTGCGGGCTTAAGTAGCAAGTGGTAATATGCTATTCATAAAAATAAAAAATTTATGGGGACAAGAGGCATATGAACTTAAAGCAAAAGCTAATCCTATTGATCCTTACGGCGGGTATATTCCCCGCCTTAGTCATCGGCCTAATTAGCCTACAAAATAGCCGTGCTGCCCTAGAGCAGCACATTTTTGATCAGTTGGAAGCACAACGGACCATTAAAGCTAATCAAATTACCCAGCACTTTGCTAGTGCTGAGCATGACATTCAAACCCTAGCAGATAATCTAGCATTGATGATCGATAACCAAGGCTTAGAAACAGCAATCACCCAAGTTGATCAAAATGGCCAAAGCTTATTTAGCCGTTACATAGAACGCAACGACTACTATGACCTCTTTCTACTTGATACTGAGGGCTACTGTTTTTACAGTGTTACTGAAGAAGCTGATTATCAAACTAACCTCATTTCTGGCAAGTTTAAAGACTCGGGTCTGGGCGAGGTGGTGCAGAAAGCGATGTTTGATAGTCAATATCACATGTCAGATTTGGCCCCCTATGCCCCCAGTAATGGCGATCCTGCAGCCTTTGTAGCAGCACCTGTGATGGTGCAAGGTGAATTGGTGATGATCTTGGCTATGCAACTCTCTATGGAGGGCATCGATGCCATTATGTCTGAGCGCACAGGCCTCGGTAATACGGGGGAAACCTATTTGGTCGGTGCTGATTTATTAATGCGTTCCAACTCTTTTTTAGATCCAGTCAACCACAGCGTAGAGGGCTCTTTTGCTAATCCAGAACTAGGTAAAGTCGATACTGAGGCCGTCCAGCAGGCGGGACTGGGTAATATAGGTAGTCAAATAGTAATTGACTATAATGGTAATCCGGTACTTTCTGCCTATGCACCATTAGCCTTGCATGACGAAGTGATGTGGACCATTCTTGCTGAAATTGATGAAGCAGAAGCCTTTGCGCCCATTGCTGCGTTGCAGACCACCATGTTAATTATTGCAGGTGTGGGTGTGGTACTGATTATTTTTTTAGCCTTTATGTTTGGAGCAATCATCTCCAAGCCAATGCTTAATTTAGCCCATGTTATGAGCAAAATTGAACATACAGGAGATCTTTCACTGCGCTTTAAAGACCCCGGCAAAGACGAGACAGGTCAAGCGGGCCATGCCCTTAATGCCCTTCTTGTAAGGCAACAAAGCGCTATTACAGAAATCAACATAGTGATGGGCGCAATTGCAGCTGGTGATTTTAGTCATCGAGTAGACATGGATTTAGTCGGTGACTTTAATAGTTTAAAGCATGCCACTAATAATTCTGCAGATAGTGTTTCGAATACCATGCATTCTTTGGGTCAGGTCATGAGCAGTCTGTCCGCCGGTGACTTTAGTGCGCGGATGACAGGCAATATAGAGGCTAGCTTTCGCAAACAAGTCGATGATGCCATGACCAGCATGGAAGTGGCGTTAGGTGAAATAGGACAGGTTATGCAGGCCTTGGCGCAAGGACGTTTTAATCGGCGCATAGAGGTGCAGTTAGACGGCGACCTAAACCTACTGAAACAGAACATCAACGACTCTATGGACGCCTTAGAGCAAGCGTTAGAAGAAGTGACTCAGGTTGCCTCGGCCATCAGTAAGGGTGACTTAAATCAAACCATGAGTAATCACTATGAAGGCGATCTCAATAATATTGCCATTGCCCTCAATGGCACAAGTGTCAGTGTGGCAGGCATTGTTGGTGAAGTAAGATTGATGGCGCAAAATGTGGGACAAGGCGCAGATGAAATTGCCAAAGGTGGTCAAGACCTCACTACTCGCACAGCCGCCCAAGCCTCCTCGCTTGAGGAGACTGCGGCAAGTATGGAGCAAATGGCAGGTTCTGTTCGACTGAATGCAGACAATGCAGACAAAGCCAGTGACCTGATGAAGGACTCCATGGAGCAAGCTGAAACGAGTGGTATGGTAGTCAGCCAAGCTGTTGAAGCAATGGGTAAAATTGCTCATGCCAGTCAAAAAATAGCGGATATTATTAGTTTGATAGATGGTATTGCTTTCCAAACTAATTTATTGGCACTCAATGCGTCAGTTGAGGCAGCGAGAGCTGGTGAACATGGCCGAGGGTTTGCTGTGGTTGCAGGCGAGGTGAGGTCTTTAGCACAGCGAGCTGCTGGAGCAGCAAAGGACATCACTGATCTGATCCATGACAGCAGTGCCCGCGTAGAGCAAGGTAGTTTGTTGGTCAATCAAACGGGCACCTCCTTGGATAAAATCCGTAGCTCCCTTAATTTTGTTTCCACTACAGTGAGTGAAATAGCTGCAGCGAGTAATGAACAGGCATCAGGTATCGAGCAGGTGAATCATGCGGTGTCTCAATTGGATTCACTAAACCAACAAAATTCTGCATTAGTCGAGGAATCTGCAGCTGCAGCTGATGCATTAACCGAACAGGCTGCAGAACTTAACAACCTAATGCAGTTCTTTAGTATGGATGCTGCAGCGCCAAGCACAGGTGAAGCCAAGCCAATGCCAGAGCATCTAGAGATAAAAACCCTAGTATCAGACCTTAATGGTCAATAGAGCGCGAGCAGCATAGCGCATGACTATTTGAAGCTAAAACAAGGGCACATCATGTAAACCAAGAGTATGTGATCTCGTCTAAGCTATTTGGCTGATGAGAGGCGTGCCTCAAGTTTAGGTAGTATTGACCGCACTAAGACTACATACTGTTACGTTATCGCTCTCCAAAACGCCAGACCCGCCAACTTCACCCCTACTGTGAAGCGTTTGGTTAGTGCACTCATTCGAATTAAACGCCGTTATAAGTAGTTGTAATTAACAGCTATGAGAAAGTATTGAACATGACATTAAAGCCAAAGTTTTTATCTGTTAAAGCCGTCCCCACATTGTTTTGGAGTTCGCCTAAAGCGCTGACCATCACACCACCGTTATTATCTGTTCTGTTTCTAGTGGTAGGACTCATACTGTTTGGCCTAGGCGAAGCTTTACTGGTTGCCGCAGGCGTTGGCGTTAGCCCTTGGACTGTTTTAGCTCAAGGTATTATGCAGGTGACGGGTTGGAGTATTGGCTTTGCAACTTTTGTGACTAGCGTTGTGGTTCTGCTCTTATGGGTACCTTTAAAGCAAACACCGGGTATGGGCACTATTCTAAATGCCATTATAATTTCCTTAGTGCTGGAATTCTTACTGCCATTTCTGCCTACTTTTGATCACCTTGGGCTGCAGCTTGCAGAAGCCACTCTTGGTGTTTTGGTAACGGGCTTTGGTGGTGGCTTATATTTAATTGCAAATTTGGGCCCGGGTCCAAGAGATGGTCTAATGACCGGGCTTCAAAGAGTCACAGACTTACCCATTGCTTGGGTTCGGAGCGGCATTGAGCTATCAGTTATTGCTGCTGGGTGGGCCCTCGGTGGAACTGTTGGTTTTGGAACTGTGTTATTTGCCTTAGGGATTGGCCCCTCGGTAGCCGCTAGCATGTATGGCTTAAATAGTATGTTTGGTCACAAGAAAGTCCCTATTTAAGTCGCCAGTTAAGTGCCCAGTTAAGTCCCCAGTTAAGTTTTAGCTTGTGCTCATTAGCCTCCACCCAACTAGTTTTTGACCACCCAATAGGCGGTGACAGGCACGATTGCAACGAGTAACGTGAGCAGCCAAAAGGCGATGGGTAAGCTGGTTAAGTCAGCGGTAAAGCCTAACATGGCAGGACCGATTAAAACCCCAGCGTAGGCCGTAGTTGTCACTGCAGCAATAGCGAGGCCAGGTTGCATTACTTTTTGTCTGCCAGCAGCACTGAAAAAGATAGGCACTAAATTAGCAGCGCCCAAGCCCAACCATAAAAACCCAGTAAGAGCGACTAACGGCGCGCTTGAGAGCAAGATCACAGCAATACCTATAATACACATGATCCCCCCCACCACAAGCACCCAGAACTCACCTAAAACCCTAATAATATGATCTCCCGTTAAACGTGCAAGCACCATGGCGGCTGAAAACAGAATGTAACCTATCCCTGCGCTTTGTGGATCAGCCAATTGACGCTCAATAATCAAAAGAGCACCCCAATCAAGTACAGCCCCTTCGACTAAAAACATAATCGCAGACAAGGCCCCCAATAAAAGTACGATGCCATGGGGCCACACAAATGCAGATTTTGGCCCAGTACTTACGCGTAATAGGCGCTTAACTGTGGGTACAATCGCCACTAATGTCACTACTGACCCTATTATTGCGCTCATAGTCACTGATAGGCCGATGGATAATAGCAGCGTCATCAAGCCTGCTCCAGATAACCCACCAATGCTAAATTGTGCATGAAAACTGGACATTAAAGGTCGCTTTTCTTGGCCCTCTAAATGAGCCCCATGAAGATTCATTGAGACGTCAATAGTGCCCAGCGCCGCTCCAAAAATGAACAGCATCATCGCTAAAGTCCAAAGGCTTTGAGCCATGGCTAAAGTCGGTAGAAAAATAATAAGCCCAAAGCCTCCTAGCAACATCATAGATCGGGGCCCGCGCCGCGCAGCTAATAACCCAGCCACTGGCATCGCAAATATAGAGCCCAGTCCAAAGCAAAGTAAGAGCATACCGAATTGGCTTTCATTGGCACCTACATTTTGTTTTATAAATGGAATAAGTGGCGCACAGCAAGCCATGGCAAACCCAGCTGCGAAAAATGTAAGCCGGGTTGCAAGCCTTGCTGGGGCTGTACTAGCAAATGCGCTCATTGAACGTCCTATGGTTAGGTTATTAACCCTAGATTGAGGTTAGGTAGGAAAACATCAATGGCCACAAATAACATATCCGACTTCGATGCAGCTGATTTTGAAGGAGCGCCTTGACAACTTTACCCAAGGTCTGCATAAGGTTTTATTGAGGCGCGTCTAGCTTCCAAATTTAAGATTGTGTAAAGAAACTTGACGTTTCTTTGCATTTAGGTTGTTTTAATCTAATCAGTGTCGGTTTTGTCTGAGTTACTATATTAGCTTGCAGTCCCTTTCATATATGAATATTAGCCCATATTTTCTCAACTATTTAGCAAAAAAGGATGTCGGTTTTGTGTTTGACCTAGGTATGGCTTCATGGTTACTATGCTAGATGTCTGAAATAAGTATATCTATTGTATCAATATATTTAAATCTTTCATCGCATAATTGATGCGCTAGTAACCTTAAAATAACAACAAAATGGAGGGAGACTATGACTCCTGAAGAAATGCAGGCAGCAATAGAGGCGTTGCAGGGTTTAAGCAATACTAACCTCGAAATATTTTATTATTGGTGTACCGCCATAATGATCTTAATTCACGCAGGCTTTCTCATGTATGAGATGGGTGCATCGCGGGTTAAACACTCGCTCGCTTCTGGTACCAAAAACGTTCTTGCTTTTGCGTTCATGATTCCTACCTTTTACATGTTTGGTTGGTTGATCTATTTATCCTTTTGGCAGGGTTTTACTTACGACCCAGTATGGGGCGAATTTGGTTTACCCATGTCGGCCATTATGGGGCCTAACATGGCAGACCAAGCCACGGGTGTATTCTGGGGTGCCTTCACTCTGTTTGCCTGTACGACTGCTTCCATTTTATCTGGTGCGGTGATCGAGCGTATCCGCATGGCCTCCTTTGTGGTGCTGGCGGTGATCCTAGGCTCTGTGGTGTGGAACTTAGCGGCCTCTTGGGGCTGGCATCCTGCCGGTTGGTTGGTCACTGAATACGGCTATCACGATGCAGTGGCGTCTGGTGTGGTGCATACCATTTCTGGCTTCTTTGCCTTAGGCGTATTGATTAACCTAGGACCAAGAATTGGCAAGTTTAATGCAGACGGCAGTGCTAACCAGATTCGGGGCCATAGTTTACCTATGACCATTACTGGTTTGATGTTGATTGTGGTTGGTTTCTTTGGTTTCATCGGCGCCTGTGTGTTGTATAACTATGGTGTGGGTGGCGGCTGGACTAACATCTATGGTGGTCCAACAACCCTTTCGGCATACCTATTTAACACCTTAATGGCTGTTGCTGGTGGTATCATCGGTTGTTATGCCTGTACCCGTGATCCTTTCTGGATGATGTCGGGTGCTTTGTGTGGTGTGATTTCTGCAGCTGCAGGCCTTGATTTGTGGTATCCACCACTGGCCTTTGCTATTGCCTTCGCTGGCGGTTACCTAGGACCTTGGGCGGCTGGTCAGCTTGAGAAGATGGGCATTGACGACGCTGTTGGCGCCGTTGCTGTGCACGGCGTATGTGGTGTGTGGGGCTTATTGGCTGTAGGTATCTTCCTAGGCGGTTATCCAGGCTTTAGTTCTTGGGATGGCTTTGATGTGCCTTCTATTAACATGACAGGCCAAGTGATTGGCGCTGCTGTGATGGTTGCTACTGGCTTTATTCCTGGCTATGTATTGTCTTGGATCTTCAATAAGTTAGGTATCCTTCGCGCTGGTGATGGCGTCCAACGTGACGGCATGGATAGTGAGCTGGAAGGTGTGGCTTATCCAGAAGAGATTCGCTCTCAGTAACTTGACTTACACAAGCCAAACTTGATTTGGCTTGTGTCCATAAAGAATAAGAGGATTACCTATGTTTAATTCATCACCGATTACTAGCTGGGAAGGTGCAGAAGCCATCTTCAGCTATGCTGACAGCCCCTTGGGTATGGCCGTATGCTTTTGGATCATGACAGCTATGCTGATCGTCCCTTTGGTTGTGTCTTATAAGGCTGAAGAGCAGGCCGAGATTGACCATCAGTAATTGATGCTTAATGCAGAGGTCTAAAACAAAGACCTAAAAAAACCGCCAATTGGCGGTTTTTTTGTTTTATACCCATTCTAAAAGTTACACCAAATGAGCAATCGCATTGCGCTCTTCTTCTAGTTCTTGGCGAGTCTTATCGATATAGGCTTGGCTTGATGCATCAATGGATAGGCCTTGCACAATGGTGTACTCACCATTTTGACAAGTGACCGGGAAAGAGAACATTAAGTCCTTTGGAATGCCATAGCTACCATCGCTTGGAATACCCATACTGGTCCAATCACCATTGGCTGTGCCAGCGACCCAGATGCGCATGTGGTCAATGGCTGCATTAGCAGCAGAGGCCGCAGAAGAAGCACCTCTAGCCTTTATAATAGATGCGCCTCGCTGGGCAATGACCGGAATAAAGTCTGTGTCGATCCAGTTTTGGTCGACTAGGTCGGTCGCAGCCTGGCCCTTTACACTTGCATTAGTGACATCAGCGTACATGGTGGCTGAATGGTTGCCCCAAATACACAAATTCTTTACATCACTGACCCCAGCATTGGTTTGGTTAGCAAGTTGCGTTAAAGCCCGATTGTGATCTAACCGAGTCATGGCTGTAAACTGCAGTGGGTTCAGATCAGGAGCGCTCTTCATAGCGATGTAAGCATTGGTGTTGGCAGGGTTGCCTACGACCAGTACTTTAACATTTCGGCTAGCGTTATCATTGATGGCTTTACCTTGAGCGGTAAAGATGTTGGCATTGGCTTCAAGCAAGTCTTTGCGTTCCATACCTGGGCCACGTGGACGCGCACCCACAAGTAAGCAATAGTGAGCATCATCAAAGGCCACTGCCGCATCATCTGTGGGCGTGATAGAGTTCACTAAAGGGAATGCACAGTCTTCAATTTCCATAACTACGCCATTGAGGGCGCCTAAAGCAGGGGTGATTTCTAACAATTTAAGGTTGATCGGCTGGTCACTGCCTAACATCTCACCTTTGGCAATGCGGAAGATAAGTGAATAAGAAATCTGGCCGGCGGCACCGGTGATAACAACGTTAACTGGGCTTTTCATTAAGTACTCCGAAGCATGGGGTTTTTGATTGACTGCTTAGTTAAAAATAATTTGTGACATACAAAGGTAGTGAAATAGACCAAAATGTCGCATTCATGCGGCTCAGGGTCTTAATTGAAGCGGCATTATACCTAAAATTTTTTAACTTCGGTATGCAACAAAGATCTATTAAGTTAATACAGAATATTAAGGAGTCATTTAAATGCATTATGTCACCACCAAGGATGGCCGCTTAGCTGCCGTTATCAATAATCGTTTGATAGACCTAAGAGCTGCCAGCATAGCGCTAGGTGGAGCCGCCCCATGCAAGGACATGTGGGCTTTGCTAGAGAGCTCCCAAAAGGTTCAAAATGAGCTCGATACTCTTGCCAAAAAGGCCTACGCACAACAACTAGCCAGTGTAGCTTATGAGCCCCAGTTAGTCGGTTCACCACTAACATACTTGCGCCGTAACGTATTATGTATCGGCAAAAACTACGCCGACCATGCGGCAGAAATAGCTAATAAAATGGGCATTAGCGCTGACCTGCCAAAACACCCAATTGTGTTTAGTAAAGCCACCAAAACCCTCATTGGTCCATTAGAGTCGATACCATTGCATGCAGGTGTAACGCGTAAGATAGATTATGAAGGTGAACTAGCACTAGTGATTGGAAAAGCTGGAATCAATATTACTGAAGGTGAGGCATGGCGTCACATATTTGGTTTTAGCTGTTATAACGATGTGTCTGCTAGGGATTTACAAAAACGCCATGGCCAATGGCATATGGGTAAATGTTTAGATGGTTTTGGACCCATGGGCCCCGCCATAACGCCGACTTATGGTCAGCCTTTAAGTGATGATCTTCGACTCACCTGCAAAGTGAATGGTGAATTAAGACAAGACGCTACTTTGGCACAAATGATTTTTGACATTCCTACCCTAATAGCGACTTTGTCAGCTGGTATCACCTTGGAAGTGGGTGATGTGATTGCCACAGGCACCCCTGCTGGCGTGGGCATGGGCTTTGATCCAATGCGTTTCTTAGCGCCTGGTGACGAGGTGGAAGTGGCCATTGATGGCACACTTCCCCTCACCAATAGCCTTGCTTTAACTTAGGTTTTGCTTTCCCTTTCACCTAAATAGCAGGCCAGAGAATCGTCTAGAGCGTCAACCCAAGGGGTGTGGTGGGGTGGCGCAATTTTCCCCGTTAGGGCTGACTTGTAGCCATGGTCACGGAAGGTCATAATGCCTTGTTTTTTGTGCTTCTTCCATTGGTAAAAGGCTTGATTACAATCTTCTAAGTCGATCGCAGGATAATCAGTTTTGGCCATTAACTCCATGGTGTAACGGCCTTGAAAAGCGATGGCTTCGTAGTCATCAGCTAGGCTGTCTTCTTGGGCGCGCCAGTCATCAATGTCGAGTTGCATCTCGGGCTGGGTTGGCAAAGCCACACGCCCCATAATCACATCTCTTGCATACCATGCTTGGGCATCAAACATATTAAATGTGTACCACTGATCCTGCATGCCTAAGTACATGAGTTTAGGGTTATGTTGCCAGACCACACCGTTATACAAATCAACTGGATACAGACGATTATTAGTTTTTAGATTGAGTGATTCTTGCATAAATGGGAAGTGGTGCAAGTATCCAGTGCAGAGGATAATGGCATCAACCTTTTTTTGTGTACCGTCAATAAAGTAAGCCGTATCTTGGTCAACATATTTCAAGGCGGGAACTTCTTGCCAATTATCTGGCCAGTCATAACCCATAGGCGCAGTGCGGTGAGCCACAGTGATAGTTTTTGCACCATACTTCCAGCATTGTGAGCCAATGTCTTCTGCGGAATAAGAGGTCCCCAAGATCAAGATGTCTTTATCTTTGAATTCTAACGCGTCCCGAAAATCGTGTGCGTGCATGATGCGCCCACCAAAGTGATTGAATCCGGGGTACTCAGGTACGTTAGGAGTAGAAAAGTGGCCACTAGAGACAATCACGTAGTCAAACTCTTCCTGATACTGTTTATTGTTCGGCAGGTCTTCTGCAGTAATCATAAAGGTGTCAGAAATGTCTTGGTAAGCAACGTTACGAATGACGTTAGAAAAACGAATGTACTTGCGCACATCAGCTTTTTTAACACGGCCTTCTATATAATCAAACAAGACCGCACGGGGCGGAAATGAAGCAATTTCGCCACCAAAGTGCTCGTCAAATGAATAGTCTGCAAACTCCAAGCCTTCCTTTGGGCCATTAGACCAAAGGTAGCGATACATACTGCCATGCACGGGTTCACCGTATTGGTCTACCCCAGTGCGCCAAGAGTAGTTCCATAGGCCACCCCAGTTGTCTTGTTTTTCAAAACACACAATTTCTGGAATGTCGGCACCTTTAGCTTGAGCCGATTGGAAAGCCCGTAATTGAGCTAAACCGCTGGGTCCTGCTCCAATTATAGCAACACGTTTTTTACTCATGGCACACCTCTTCACATTTTTGTTATTAAGCTTTCACTTGTATTAAACCACATTATCTTAATCTAGAGCCTTTGACTATTGTGGAAAACCCGTAGTCCAGTTAATAAAAATTGTTAACATTTTGAATAACTTTTAGCTCACTGTTTAAGGCAAAGTGCCTTTAAATTTTTGTGGGTAGGCACCTATTATAAAAGTCTAACCTAAATCAGTTTTAAGTTAGACTTTACAGGGGGCGTTTTATTGGGAGGGCTTAATAAGATGATTCAAGCATGGTCAGATAGCTTTTAACCAACTGTGGAAGAGTCTTAGCACCCAATTTAAGCATGACTTTAGCCCGATGCACTTCAACGGTTCTGTGGCTGATACTCAAGCCTGACGCAATGACTTTATTGGATGTGCCTGCAACCACTAATTCAAGCACCTCCAGCTCTCTTTTGGTTAGGCTGTTAAGCCTACTTTGGTGTTGCAAGGATCGCTGGCGCTTTTGGTTATTGATGCTATCAATGACAAACCCTTCTTTTACCTTTTGTAAGAGCTGCATTTCATCTACGGGCTTACGCAGATAATCTAGGGCTCCATTTTTTATCGCTTCAACGGCCATAGGTACCGTGCCATGGCCAGTAATAAAAATTAATGGGAGCTGACAATTGATCTTATTAAGATGGGCTTGCAACTCTAAGCCGTCCATACTAGGCATGCGAATATCAGCAATAATACAGCCCTCTAGAGTTTGGGTGACTTGACCTAAAAAGTGCTTAGCATCTGCAAAGCATCGCGTGTCATAGTCATGACAAGACAACCATAAACTGATTGAATCTCGTACGGCAGGATCGTCGTCAACAATGAACACGCACTGGCTCATGCGTGTGCCTGCTCTGCAATGCTTAAGTTAAAAAAAAATTGGGCGCCATGAGGCTTACAATTACGATAATTAAGTCGTCCACCATGGGCTTCAATAATGGCTTTACCAATGGTTAAACCTAAGCCCATGCCCGCTGTTGCACCCGTTTGCTTATTGGTAGTGAAGGCTAAAAACAACTTATCAGCCATACTATCCTCAATGCCAGCACCTTGGTCAGTGACCTTGATCCAAAGTTGCTGTTGATCGAGTATTGCCATTAATTCAATTGCACTGCCTGGGGCACATTGGTTGGTTTGCATGGCCTGCATGCCGTTACGTAACAAGTTCAGAATGACCTGTTGAATTTGTATTGGGTCGCAGGAAATCAACGGTAAATGTTGAGGCAATTTTAAGTCAATGCTGAAGTGCCTCACCTGAGCTTCTATTTCAGCTAGGTCTTTAATTTCTTTTAACAGATCAGTTGGATTCACTTGATCCTGTTGATGGCTAGATTGGTAACTCATAGACTGCATACGCTCAATAACAGCGCCTGCACGATGTGATTGCTGAGCCACCTTATCAATGACCTCCAGTAACTTCTGCTGTTGGCCCTGCTGGGCTAATAACTTTGCTGACTTGCTGTACATGGCAATTGCTGTAAGAGGTTGGTTGAGTTCATGGGCAATGGCAGCAGTCATTTCTCCAAGTGTGTTGAGACGCTCTACATGGGCTAGTTGTTCACGTTGCTCGTTGACCATTCGCTCGGCATGACGCAGGCTAGTAATGTCGGTGATAAAGCCTTCAATAATAGCGGTGCCGTCATCAAGCCGAGCCACAACTCTACCCCTTTCCCATACCCATTTATGCGGCCCAGTGCGAGGCACTATGCGGTATTCGAGTTCAAAGGGCTGATCAAAATCAGCTGCTGCACGCACCTGCCGATCTACTTCTGCCACATCATGACGGTGAGTAAAGTCGCCCCACAAAATAGTTTGAGCTTCCAGTTCTTCACTACTATAGCCGCACAGGGCTTCGCAACCCTCACTCACAAAACTCATGGGCCAATGGGGTAGGTTAAGACAACGGTAGGCCATGCCTGGCAAGTTCTTAAATAACGTTTGTAAACCGTCATTAGCATTGTCATGAGAGTCTGTCAGTTGTGTCATAGTTGCTTCAAAGTTGAGTTATAGTTGACTTATAGCTGAGTGATAGTGGTGGAATTTCTACCTTTTGCTATGCTTTAGTTCTAACCTAAAGGATTAGGAGCACGGACGCAATGGCGATTAAACAATGGCCCATAGCAGAGCGACCGCGAGAGCGGCTGCTGAGTCTGGGGCCTAAATATTTGACCGATGCAGAGCTAGTGGCTATTTTATTGCACACAGGAAGTGTGGGCTTATCGGCTGTGGATTTGGCGCGCCAGTTATTGATTTATTTTGGCAGCTTACAGGACTTGCTGGCTGCCAGCCCAGCAGATTTTTGTCGATTATACGGTGTGGGGTCGTCTAAATATGTGCAGTTACAGGCGGCTAAAGAGTTGGGTTTAAGACTCCAAAAGGCTCAGCTAAAAAAATCCATAGACCTAGATACTAGCAACAAAGTGGGAACTTACTTGCAATGTGAAATGGGTCACTATGGGAGGGAGGTATTTTGCGTGTTGCTGCTTGATAACCAACATCGGTTATTAGAGAGCGTGGAGTTGTTTCAAGGTACCATAGATAGTGCCAATGTGTATCCCCGAGAGGTGGTTAAGTTGGCGCTAGCCAAAAATGCAGCAGCGGTAATATTGGCCCATAACCATCCCTCTGGTGTGGCCGAGCCTAGTGCGAGTGATAAGCTCATTACTCAGGCCTTGGTGGATGCTCTGGCACTAGTTGATATCCGCGTCTTGGATCATTTTGTCGTGGCGCGTCACGAGTGGGTATCATTTGCCGACAGGGGTTGGATGTGAAGCCTTGGTACTCATCAAGGGCCACCCTAATGCTTTTGATCGAGTGTGTGGCAGCTTTTAGCGCACAAACCACAAGCTATTCTTGCCAATGGGCGCCTAATCTGCTAAAGTCCCGCCTCCATATTTCTACCTCCAGAGTTTAGGTTTTAATGTGGCTGGTACGGATAATGGCCCGCTGGAGGGCTGCTCCGCCTGAGAACTAAGCACAAGGTTTGGTTCAAGACTAATATTGAGGAAGTTAAAATGTCCAGAGTATGTATGATTACTGGAAAGCGCCCTGTCGCTGGTAACAACGTGTCTCACGCACACAACAAAACACGTCGTCGTTTTTTACCAAACTTGCATTGGCATCGCTTTTGGGTAGAAAGCGAAAACAAATTCGTTCGCCTTCGGGTATCTTCCAAAGGTATGCGTATTGTTGACAAGAAAGGCATTGATTCCGTTCTAGTTGACGTCCGTGCCAATGGCACAAAGGTTTAAGGAGAAGACTCATGCGCGATAAAATTAAGCTGGTTTCCAGCGCTGGTACTGGTCACTTCTACACCACTACTAAGAACAAACGCACCATGCCTGACAAAATGGAATTAAAGAAGTATGATCCAAAAGTCCGTAAGCATGTAATGTACAAAGAAGCTAAAATCAAATAATCGATGGTGCTTTATAAAAACCGGCCTCTAGCAATAGACGCCGGTTTTTTTATGTACAGGATGTACGGTATGCCACGGTGACAGGGATGTCATGGAGTGGCGCTTATCAGGATGTACGGTATGCCGCGGTGACAGGGATGTCATAGAGCGGCAGTTAATGACTCGGATTCACCAAGGCTGTGAGTATGTGGTCTTCCCAGGTGCCTGCGATATTTAAATAAGATTTAGCATAGCCCTCTTTTTCAAATCCTAGTCGCTCAAGCAAAGCCTGGCTGCGATCATTTTTGACCATGTAGGTAGCCATGATACGATGTATATTGAAATGGTTGAACATGTACTCTAGGCACCATGGCATAAATTCTTGCATCAACCCTTGGCCTTGGTGTTGGGCATCAATAGAGAAACCTACAAAGCATGATTGCAAGGGTCCTCGCACGATTTGTGAAAAGTCTATGCTAGCAATCATGCGCCTATGCTGAAGATTAAAGACGCCTAATTTAACTTGTTGGTCGGCGTAAAATGCACCCTCGGCTTCTAGAATACGGTTAAACATGGTTTCTACTTCATAAAAATCAGCCCCTCGCACAGGTTCCCACGGTAAAAAATGCGTCCGATTGCGCGCATAGTAATCGGCTAGGGCGTTAGCATCTTTAGTATCGATGAGGCGGATATGACCGTTGGAGGTAATAATATCTGGCTTAATAGTCATGCAGACAACTCCTTACTGCTATAGGGTAGACCATAAAATGAAACGGCTTATAGGGCTGCTAAAGCCTCCTGTAGGTTTCTAACACCAATAATGTCCATCCCTTCTAAGCCGTCCCGGTCTTTGTCCGCAGACTTGTGGGCCTTTGGAACATTAGCAATAGGCACTATAGCGCGTTTAAAGCCGTGTTTGGCTGCTTCTCGAATCCGTTCTTGGCCACTCGGCACAGGACGGATCTCGCCTGATAGTCCTACCTCACCAAAGACCACTAAGTTCTGATCTAATGCTTGGTCCCTTAAACTGGAAACAATGGCCAATAACATGGCCAGATCGGCCCCTGTTTCAGATACCCTTACGCCCCCTACTACATTAACAAAAACATCTTGATCGCCGGTGTGTAAACCACCATGACGGTGTAATACGGCCAACAACATGGTGAGTCGGTTCTGGTCTAACCCCACGGCTACACGGCGAGGATTATTCATATGGCTGTCATCGACTAAGGCTTGTAACTCAACCAAAAGTGGTCGACTGCCTTCCCATATGACCATCACTAAGCTGCCCGCTGCACTTGTATCACCGCGGGACAAAAAGATGGAACTTGGGTTTTTAACTTCCTTAAGGCCAGTTTCCATCATTGCAAACACGCCTAGTTCATTGACCGCGCCAAACCGATTTTTATGGCTTCTTAAGGTGCGGTAACGACTGTCATTATCACCTTCGAGTTGCAGTGAACAATCGATCATGTGCTCTAAAACTTTGGGACCAGCTAAGCTACCGTCTTTGGTGACGTGCCCCACTAATAGTAGTATGGCGTCAGATTGTTTGGCATAACGTGTAAGAGCTGCGGCACACTCTCTTACTTGGGACACGCTGCCAGGAGCCGAGGTAATGTCGGCTAATTGCATGACTTGGATGGAATCTACCACAATGAGTTTAGGCTCAAGCTGAGCACAGGTCACTAAGATAGCTTCAACGTCAGTCTCGGTGAGCATCTTTAAATTTTGGGTGGGTAATTCTAGGCGCTGGGCCCGCAAGGCCACCTGTTGCAATGATTCCTCACCGGTAATGTACAAGGCAGGCATGCGTTGGGCTAAGCTGCACATGAGCTGCAGTAATAATGTACTCTTACCTGCCCCAGGATGCCCACCAATGAGAATGGCAGAACCTGGCACTAAGCCACCACCTAAAACACGGTCTAGTTCACTAATGCCTGTACCTAAGCGGGGCATACTAGCCACATCAACGTCACTTAGGTCTTGTAACTGTGACGCTACACCGGCATATCCCTTGGCGGCACTGACCCTAGCACTGGCATTTACATGGCCCCCAGTAGGAGCTAAGCGTATCTCTTGCAGACTATTCCAGGCACCACAATCACTGCATTGTCCCTGCCACTTGCTACTGTCAGAGCCACATTCATTACACACATAGGCAGTTTTAGCTTTGGCCATGTTGCTGTCTCAAATTGATGATTAATCCGATTGCAGAAGTATAGCTGCATCTTTGGCAAAATAGGTGAGAATGCCATCCGCACCTGCCCGTTTAAAAGCCAGTAAAGACTCCAACATAACGCTATTTTTATCTAACCAACCATTTTGGAAGGCTGCCATATGCATGGCGTACTCACCGCTAACTTGGTAAGCAAATGTAGGCACTTGGAGTTCACGCTTAACGCGGCTAACAACATCTAAATAAGGCATTCCAGGTTTGACCATGACCATGTCCGCGCCTTCAGCAATGTCCATGGCAACTTCGTGTACAGCCTCGTTACTGTTAGCGGGGTCCATCTGATAGCCAAACTTGTCACTTTTGCCTAAGTTTCCAGCAGAGCCAACTGCGTCACGAAACGGACCATAATAGGCCGAGGCATACTTGGCGGCATAGGCCATAATGCATGTGTTGTGGTAGTTCTCTGCTTCTAAGGCCTGCCGAATAGAACCTATGCGTCCGTCCATCATGTCTGATGGCGCCACGATGTCAGCCCCAGCTTCGGCGTGGGAAAGGGCTTGTTGAATGAGGATATCTACGGTGATGTCGTTAAGCACATAGCCATGGTCGTCAATAATGCCATCTTGGCCATGGGTAGTGAATGGGTCTAAGGCCACATCGGTAATAATGCCAAGTTGGGGACAGGCTTTTTTTACTGCCCTAACAGCCCGTTGGGTGAGACCATCGGCGCTATAAGCTTGCTCTGCCATCAAAGATTTGGCGGCGTCTGGGGTGACAGGAAATAGGGCAATGGCAGGAATGCCTAAGCGCTCTAAATGCTTTGCCTCTATGACTAAATTATCAACACTGAGTCGCTCTACCCCTGGCATAGAGGCCACAGCTTGTCGTTGGTTGTGACCCTCGATAACAAACATGGGGTAAATCAAGTCATTGGTTGTGAGTTGATTTTCACGCATTAAACGGCGCGAAAAATCATTGGATCGCATCCTCCGCATACGGCTGCTGGGGAACTGACGTTGACTGGGTTGAAAGCTCATAGTTACGCCTCTAGTATAAAGTTGTCTAGGTCCAATGGATTATCGGGCAATGACCAATAATGCCATTGTTATAATGATATTGATTCAAGTTCGTCTTGTTTTTCAAGCCATAGTTCTTCGCTTTGTTCATGCTCTTGACTGGCATGGGCTTGCTGGGCCAATAAGTCTTTTAGCTTGGCCTTATTTTCTACTTGGTACAAGCTAGGTTCAGCTAACTCCGCTTCTAGTTGATCCAATTTGGCTTGCCATACATCAATGTCTTTTTCATGTTTGCTAATGGCTTTTTTCAACGGACTCAGTTGCTTGCGCTTTTGCGCTTGCTGACGCTTTTGTTCTTTGCGCTCTGCTGGCGTTAAAGCGTCAGACGCTAATGTTTCAGTGCTACTAGGATTTGAGTTTATAGTGTCCTGTCGTTGTTTCATCTTAGCCTGAGCCTGGGCTTGAGCCAGCGCTTGAACTTGCACTTGATAGTCCTGTAAATCGCCTTCAAACTCTTTTACTTTACCATCGGCGACTATCCAATAGTTATCCACTACTTGACGCAACAAGTGACGGTCATGAGAAATGACGACTAGAGCCCCTTGATAGGCTTGTAGTGCCATAGTGAGCGCATGGCGTGCTTCCAAATCTAAGTGGTTAGTGGGTTCATCTAACAACAATAAATTAGGCTTTTGTAGGGCGATCATGGCTAAAGCTAAACGGACTTTTTCACCCCCAGAAAAATGCTTTACTGGTTCAAACACCCGCTCACCTTGCCAACCAAAACTACCCAAGAAATTACGTAGATCTTGTTCACTTGCTGAGGGCTTCAACCGTTGTAAATGCAACAGGCCATTCGCCTCTATATCCAATGCCTCCAACTGATGTTGTGCAAAGTAACCGATCTTGAGGTGTTCTCCAGGCACAACCTGACCTGCCAGAGGCGTTAAGTCTCCCACTAACGTCTTGATTAGGCTTGATTTTCCAGCTCCGTTTGGACCCAGTAAAGCATAGCGCGAATCATGTAATAAGGTAATGTTGGCACTGACAATGGGCTTGTCATAACCAATACTCACTCGGTCCAGATCAATTAAGGTCGAACTGGTCTTATCAAATTCAGGAAAGCGAAAGGTAAAAGGTGAATCGGCATAGGCTGGAGCAATCTTTTCCATACGTTCAAGGGCTTTCACTCGCCCTTGCGCTTGTTTAGCTTTACTCGCTTTGGCCTTAAAGCGCCTAATAAAGTTTTCGATGTGGGCTATTTCAGTTTGCTGCTTGGAATACATCACTTGGTGTTGGGCCATTCGCTCAGCTTTTTGGCGTTCAAAAGCCGCATAGTTACCGCGATAAGAGGTGAGTAGTTTGCGATCTAAATGCACTATCACCTGTACCACTTGGTCCAAAAAGTCACGATCGTGAGAGACTAAAAATAAAGTGCCTGGATATTTTTGTAACCAAGATTCAAGCCACATAGTGGCATCTAGGTCTAAGTGGTTAGTCGGTTCATCGAGCAATAATAAGTCTGATGGGCACATGAGTGCTTGAGCTAGATTCAAACGCACGCGCCAGCCCCCAGAGAAAGTCTCTACAGGCTGATTCCAGTCTTGTTCAGGAAAGCCTAGGCCCTGCAATAATTGTTGGGCACGGTTAACTGCGCTGTAACCTCCAGCATGGTCATAGTCTGCATAAACGTGACTCAGGGCGGCTTCATCATGGGTGGCTTCAGCGGCAGTAATGGCAAGTTCAGCCTTTCTTAAAGCCTGATCGCCATCCAACACATGGTCTAAGGTCGAGCGATTTACATCACCAATTTCTTGTGCCATGTGGGCCATACGCATCGCTGGTGGCCAAGTGAGCTGGCCAGCATCCAGTTGTAATTGACCCAGTAATAATTTAAATAAGGTGGTTTTGCCAGCGCCATTACGCCCAACTAAACCGTACCTCTGGCCAGAATCTAGAGTCAAATCAGCCCCCTCAATAAGAGGCTGACCACCGCGCTGTAGTGTAATTTTGTCAAATTTAATCATGGCCGCGCATGATACCACAGGCTTGGCGAGGCATAAGCCTAAAAATAGACAATCAAATGTAAACAATTGGAAATACTTTTGCTTCGGCTTGGAGTCTTATATATCCTATGCAACGCGCTGAATGATAACGTTTAGCATTATCACCCAGGTATCACCCAGGTATCACAAAGGAATCACAAAGGAATACTATGAAAACTTTAATTAGCCGTTTGGCCGTTACGAGTGCTATTGGCCTTGCTGCCACATCTGCTGCTGCAGACATTGACCTAAATAACGCAGAACAAAACGTAAGCTATAGCTTGGGTACCTTGGTTGCAGGACAGCTTGCAAACGACTTTGACAACTTAAACCTTGAAGCTTTTGTCGAGGGTTTTAATGCCGCTTACCTGGGTCAAAAAACCTTGGTCAACGAGAAAGAAGCTGTGGCAGCAGTGCAGGAATACCAGCGCAAAATAGCCGCTTCAAAATTTGAAGGCGCATTAACAAATAGTGAAGCCTATTTGGTTGAGAATGCAGAAAATGATGGTGTTCAAGTGACGCCGAGTGGCCTGCAATATCAAATTCTAACTGCAGCAGAAGGTGATAAGCCCACTGCGACAGATACCGTCACTGTGCATTACCATGGCACGACTATGGATGGCCGTGTCTTTGACAGCTCAGTTGAGCGTGGTGAGCCTGCGCAATTTCCACTCAATGGCGTGATTGCTGGTTGGACAGAGGGTGTTCAATTGATGAGTGTTGGATCTAAGTTTAAATTCTTTATTCACCCTGATTTAGCTTATGGCACTCAAGGTGCTGGGCAAATGATTGGACCCAATGATGCGCTCATTTTTGAAGTTGAACTGATTAAAATAGGTCAGTAAGTCTGAAGCCCTATGCGTTGACAATTATAGGGTTAAAGTAATCAAAGAAAAGCGGAAAAATACGAAATTTTCCTATATGTTCTGCATGGTGTTTAGCGTAATCTAACACCTCAAGGAGAGTGGTTAGTCACATAGCTTGCTATGCAGGACCGACACGGAAGGACAGGAAGTCAACAGGATGTATGCGTGCCTAGGATGGGCACTTCTAATTTGGTGTTACCACCATAAAAAAACCCCAGCGAGCTGGGGTTTTTTTGTCTGCTACTTAACTAACGTTTAAACGTAGTTAAAGACCAAAACCATAACCGCAGTCAAGCCTAAAGAAGCGTGTATGACACCCTTAACGGTGGTCAATGGACCTTGCTTGCCAAACATTGCATTGGCTTGCAAAGCAGCAATAATGACCAACATCACGATCAAGGAATTGCTCATGCTGCTATACAGGCTCCAACCTAAGGAAGGGTCAGGGTGCCCAGAGGCAAGCATACAGAATGCCATTGGTGCTGAGTAGAGCACGTTGTGGCGTGAAGCCAATAAAGCCTTAGCACCCGCTGCAGGTGCATCACCTTCAGCCATACCAAGAGCGATCTTTTGGTTTGGCCAAATGATCAACCACACGTTTAAAAACATAATGGTACCAAAGACAGCGCCCACAATAATGTAGTTATTGAGTCCAATGGCTAGTTTACCTAAAAGCGCAAGACCCGTTATAAATGTACCCATAGCGCCCCAACGGAACCACCATAAAGCACTCGGTGCGAGTTTGGCCTTAGCATCGGCTAGACCTTCGGCGCTGGCTTGTTTGAAATAGCCACCTTGGATAAAGTTGAAATAATAGAGCATACCGATCCAGGTGATGCCAAATAAAACGTGTGACCAGCGAAATAGAAATCCTATTAAGTCCATGGTGCGCCTCTCATTTAAGTTATTGTATTAAGGTTTTGTCTCTAGATAGGCTCTAGACACAAGGGTAATGGCGGTCATTGTACAGTTAATACAATGACCAGTTCTAGTTGTTTGCGATAAAAAGCTATAGTTCGTCTAAGTAGCGTTCTGCATCTAGAGCTGCCATGCATCCAGTGCCTGCAGAAGTGATGGCTTGGCGATAGATATGGTCCATTACATCACCGGCAGCAAAAACGCCTTCAATACTGGTTTGAGTGGCATTACCTTGCGTACCGCTTTGTACAGTAATGTAGCCACCTTCCATGTCTAACTGGCCTTCAAACAGCCCCGTATTGGGCGAGTGGCCGATTGCGATAAATACACCATCGACATCAAGGTCTTTGGTGCTGCCGTCTTCGCTACTCTTAATGCGCATGCCATTGACGCCCATGTCATCACCCAACACTTCGTCAAGATTATGATGCCATTCGACCTTCATGTTGCCATTTTCTACTTTGTCCATGAGGCGATCAGCTAGGATTTTTTCACTGCGGAATTTTCCACGGCGATGCACGACAGTGACTTCTGCTGCAATGTTGCTAAGGTAAAGTGCTTCTTCAACTGCGGTATTACCACCACCAATGACCGCCACTTTTTTGTTACGATAAAAAAAGCCATCACAAGTGGCGCAAGCTGAAACCCCTCTGCCTTGGTAGGCAGTTTCGCTATCTAAACCCAGATAACGGGCGCTTGCTCCAGTACAGATAATAAGAGCATCGCAGGTATACTGGGTGCCTTGACCTGATAGTTGGAATGGGCGTTGCTTCAAATTTACAGAATCAATTTGATCAAAAATAATTTCCGTTTCAAACCGCTCGGCATGGGCTTTCATGCGCTCCATTAAAGCGGGCCCTTGCAGCCCTTCTACATCTCCAGGCCAGTTATCTACTTCTGTGGTTGTGGTTAACTGTCCACCCATTTGCATACCCGTAATTAACACGGGGTTAAGGTTGGCGCGCGCTGCATAGACAGCTGCAGTATAGCCGGCAGGGCCAGAGCCTAAAATTAGTAACTGACAGTGCTTTACTTCGCTCATAGTGAGTCCTATATAATGATATGGTACAACTGAAAATATGCGGGTGACCTTAGCATAATTCAACCCACAGGGCAGGCAGTTTATGCCATGATTTTAGAAATTTAAAGGAATCGAACATGGGCAGCAAAGTTGAAAAAAATGTGGATGAAAAGGTTCGGCTCGACAAGTGGTTGTGGGCGGCTCGATTCTATCGAACCAGAGCCCTTGCCAAACAAGCGGTCGAGGGTGGCAAGGTGCATTATCAAGGTGCCAAAGCTAAGTGCAGTCGAGTGGTTGAAGTGGGTGCGAAAATATCCATACGCCAAGGCTTTGATGAAAAAATAATTGAGGTCCAAGCCATTGCTGGAAACCGAAGAGGTGCCCCAGAAGCCGCTCTGTTATACACCGAAACTGCCACCAGTGAAAAAGCACGTGCAGATCTTGCCGCCAGCCGCAAAGCTATGGGACAAGGCTCTGTTTCTGATGGCAAACCGACCAAAAAACAGCGCCGGGACCAGCAGCGTTTTGAGCAGCAGCAGTTGTAGTCTACAATTAGCCGCTATCTATTTTTTTTCGAGACAGATGATTTTTATGACCAATGATGAAATGCAAGGCTTCATGTTCACTGATATGGACATACGTGGCGTCCATTTGCGGCTTGACCAAGGTGTAAAGGCTTTGTTAGATGAGCAAGATTATCCCGCCCCTGTAGCCCGTTTATTAACAGAAATGCTGATTGTTGCTTGCCTGCTCAGTGCCAACCTTAAATTACGTGGTCATTTAAGCGTGCAAATTCGGGGGTCTGGGCCAATAAAATGGGTCATGGCAGAGTGCCGACAGTTGAGTAACGATCCAGAGCAACCCTTTAGAGTCAAAGGTATGGCGCAAGTTGATGGCGTCGTGGGTGCAGACGCAAGCTTTGCTGAACTGGTGGCTGATGGACGTTTGATTATCACTATTGAGCCTGACCAAGGACAGCGGTATCAAGGCATAGTGATGGCGGATCAAGGGACTCTTGCAGAGTGCATTGAAAGTTATTTTTACCAATCAGAACAATTGCCTACCCATATTCAATTGGTCAGTACAGAGGCAGGCGCTGCAGGGCTGATGCTGCAAAGATTGCCCCAAACCACAGTTCAAGAAGATCAAGCTGACTTAGACTGGGAATTGGTCCACGCTTTAGCTGCTTCTCTGACGCAGCATGAGCTTGCACAGTTGCCTGCAGAGCAAGTCTTATATCGGCTATTTCACGAGCATCAAGTGCAAGTATTTGCCCCACGACCTATTTTGCAGCAGTGTGACTGCAGTCGTGAACGCTGTGGCGCGGCAATTGTAGGATTAGGTGCAACAACAGTTAATGAAATTTTAGCAGAGCAAAAAGCCATTATTATTGATTGCCACTTTTGCAACACTCAGTATGCATTTGATAAAGTGGACTGCCACCTTTTGCTGGAGCAGGATGTCTTGCCGGCTAAAGTTGAATCAGCATTGCATTGAGTAACTGCTGGTTGGCCCACCTAAAGGCCAATTTTTAGGTCGCTCAAACGGCTGTACTATTAGTATAATTGATGGGCTTTATTTTGGCTTTTATGGGGCTTTTCTGACATAATCCAGCCTCATTTTTATCGTCGGATTGACATACTCCCACTTAGGTTATTTAGAAGATCCTAAAAACCTAAGTAAATCATAGGTATTGATACATGAACGCATCTGCAGCTACTGATACTGGAACCACCTTTACGCAACTCTCTCCTGCGAGTTTAATCCAAAAAGCTATCGCCAACGGCGAAGGCACTCTAGCCAATACTGGCGCTCTAAACGTTATCACGGGTGCCCGCACTGGACGTTCTCCGCTAGATCGGTTTGTCGTTCAAGAACCCAGCACTGCTGACCAAATTGAATGGGGCGCCGTAAATCGTCCGGTAACACCAGAAATATTTGCGGCTTTATGGGACCGTGTCACAGCCTCTTTAACTGGCCAAGACAAGTATGTGGCCAATGTCCATGTGGGCGCAGATCACAATCACTACATTCCTATTCGTATGACGACCCAAACCGCATGGCAAAACTTGTTTGGCCAAAACTTATTTATCGTGCCACAAAACTACAATACTGCAGGTAAAAGCGAGTGGCAAATTCTTAATGTAGCTAATTTTGAGTGTCAGCCAGAGCGAGATGGCACTAATAGTGATGGCTGTGTGATGATTAACTTTGCCCAGCAGAAGGTATTATTAGCAGGCATGCGCTACGCGGGAGAAATGAAAAAAGCCATGTTCTCCGTGCAAAACTTCCTCCTACCAGCACATGAAGTATTGCCCATGCATTGCTCTGCCAATGTAGGCGATGATGGCAAAACCACTTTATTTTTTGGTTTGTCTGGTACCGGTAAAACTACCCTTTCTGCAGACCCAGAGCGCTATTTAATTGGTGATGATGAGCATGGATGGGGCGAAGGTGTGGTGTTTAATATTGAAGGTGGTTGTTACGCTAAAACCATTAACCTCAGTAAAAAGAACGAGCCCATCATTTGGGATGCAATCAGATTTGGCGCCATCGTCGAGAACGTATGGTTAGATGATGACAGTAAACAAGCTGATTATGATAATACGGACATCACAGAAAATGGACGGTGTGCCTATCCCTTAGAGCATATTGAAAAACGTACGCAAAAGAATTTAGCGGGTGAGCCAGAGGCCATCATATTTTTAACCTGTGACTTGACCGGTGTGTTACCTCCCGTATCTATCTTGACTAAAGAAGCTGCAGCATATCACTTTCTAAGTGGTTACACTGCTTTGGTTGGCTCCACAGAAATGGGTTCTAGCGCAGCCATCCGCTCGACCTTCTCTACTTGTTTTGGCGCCCCCTTCTTTCCTCGTCCAGCAGGCGTTTATGCGGAGCTTTTGATGAAGCGCATTGAGTCTTTTGGTAGCAAAGTGTATTTGGTTAATACGGGTTGGACGGGAGGTTCATACGGCACCGGTAAACGCTTCAGTATTCCAACTACCCGTGCCATTATTGCGGCCATCCAAAGTGGCAATATTGCTGAAGCTGCAACCCAACACTTAGCGGGACTCAATGTTGATGTGCCAACGACCCTTGAGGGCGTAGACAGTGCTCTGCTCAACCCTCGTAACACTTGGCAAGATCAGGATGCATACGACACAGAGGCTGCCAATCTAATTGGCAAATTTAATGAAAATTTTAAACGTTTTAGTGTCTCAGAAGCCATCGTTAATGCAGGTCCACAGCCCAGTTAAATAATCTGAAGCAAAGATTAACAATAATTAAAAGGGCCGCTAGAGGCCCTTTTTTTGGCTTGATCAAAGGCGCCTTTAAAAACTACCGTGCGCCCCCATTATATTGAGTTGAGTTTTTGAGATAAGAAGGATGCTTAGTTCGTGATAAATCAACAAATTGCTACCGAACTTGCGGTTCAAAGATGGCAAGTAGATGCTGCAGTTACATTGTTAGATGAAGGCTCAACAGTGCCCTTTATCGCCCGCTATCGCAAAGAAGTGACGGGTGTACTGGATGATACTCAATTACGCGCTTTAGAAGAGCGTCTTGGTTACCTGCGTGAGCTTAACGCTCGCAAAAAAACTATTTTGGACAGCATTGATAAACAAGAAAAACTAACCCCAGAATTAGCTAAACTCATTGATGCGGCTGACAGTAAAACACGATTAGAAGACCTATACTTGCCGTTTAAAACGAAGCGCCGAACGAAGGCTCAAATTGCCATAGAGGCAGGCTTGCAGCCACTGGCGGATGCTCTGCTCAAAGACCCCACCCTAGACCCAGAACAAGTTGCAGAGACTTATCTTAATATTGACCTTCAAATCACCCATATAAAAGACGCCTTAGACGGTGCTAAGCAAATACTCATGGAACGTTTTAGTTTAGCTGCAGACCTACTCGCAGAATTGCGTCACCTTGGTTGGCAAGATGCGCAATGGCAAACCCAAGTAGTTGATGGCAAAGAGCAAGTGGGGGTCAAGTTCCAAGATTACTTTGAGTTTCAAGAAGCGCTAAAGACGATTCCCTCCCACCGGGCTTTAGCTATATTAAGGGGCCGTAACGAAGGCATTTTGCAGGCCAGTATACTGTGGTCTAAACATGAACACTTGCCTTATGAGTCAAGGGTGGCATCTTATTGGAATATTAAGGATGAAGGCCGAGCCGCAGATAAGTGGCTCAACGAAGTGGTGCGTTGGACCTGGCGCGTGAAGCTTGCCAGTCAGTTAGAAACGGCACTTATTAGCCGTGTTAGAGAGGCATCAGAAGACAGCGCCATAGGGGTTTTTGCCAATAACTTAAAAGACTTATTATTGGCCGCTCCAGCCGGTGATAAGGTGACCCTTGGTTTAGACCCAGGCCTACGTACTGGCGTCAAGGCAGTGGTGGTAGATGCCACAGGGAAATTGCTGACCACCGAAACTATTTTCCCCCATGTGCCCCATAATAAATGGCAGGCTGCGTCAGCCCTTTTGGTAAAGTGGTGCCAAACTTATCAAATACAGCTCGTGGCTATTGGTAATGGAACGGGCTCGCGCGAGACTGATAAGCTGGTTAAGGAAGTTCAAGCAAGCCTAAAAACTCAGGCTCCCCAACGAATTATTGTTAGTGAAGCGGGGGCGTCAATCTATTCTGCATCGGCCCTTGCTGCGGCAGAATTTCCAGATTTGGACGTGAGTTATCGAGGAGCGGTCTCGATTGCGAGGCGGCTACAAGACCCATTAGCAGAATTAGTTAAAATTGAACCTAAGGCGATTGGTGTAGGCCAATATCAGCATGACGTCAGTCAAGTGCAGTTGATCCGAAAACTGGATAATGTGGTTGAAGATTGTGTCAATAATGTGGGCGTTGATCTTAATACTGCATCGGCGCCGTTATTAGAGCGTGTGGCAGGCCTGAATAAAACCATGGCAGAGAATATTGTGATCTATCGTGATATCAATGGGGCCTTTAATAATCGTAAGCAGTTGCTTAAAGTCAGTCGGCTGGGCGATAAGGCGTTTGAGCAATGTGCTGGGTTTTTACGCATCCGTGGTGGTGATAACCCTCTAGATGGCACCTCTGTTCATCCAGAAGCCTATGCTTTAGTTGACCAATTGGCTGGGCAGCTTAAACTCACCGTGTCTGACCTTATGGGGAGTGATCAACTGCAACAGATCCAGGTTAAACAAATGCAAGATCAAGGCGTGGGTGAGCACACTCTCAAAGATTTGTTGAGTGAGCTGCAAAAGCCTGGGCGTGACCCAAGGCCAGAATTTCGTATGGCTAAGCTTACAGAGGGTGTGGAAAGTATTAAGCAGTTAATTCTAGGCTCTATCATGGAAGGCACTGTGAGCAATGTGACTAATTTTGGTGCCTTTGTCGACCTTGGGGTTCACCAAGATGGTTTGGTCCATATCTCGGCTTTAGCACACCAGTATGTTAAAGATCCTCATGACATCGTAAAGGCTGGGGACATTGTCAAAGTGAAGGTAATGCAAATCGATGTGCCGCGCAAACGTATTGGACTTTCTATGCGCTTAAGTGATGAGTTGCCGACCCAAGATGATCAGCTTAAGGTTCACAAGCCTCGGCCCAATGTCAATGTGGCAGCGCAGGAACCTGCTCGCGCTGCTCCAGCGCAATCGCAACAATTGCTGGGTAGTATGGCGCAAAAGCTAAAGGAAGCTCAGTCACGCTTAAAAAAAGCAAACTAAAACAGAATTTGACGCCCAGCTAGACTAAGCTTTTTATGTCCTTAGTCGTTGGCTATTTAACACTATTTGGAGCACCAGATGCCCGCTTATTTACAACAACACCTTCAGCAGGTGAAACAATCACCTGTCGCCATAACCTTGAAGAGTTTGCAGTGTGGAATTGAAAAAGAAGGCTTAAGGGTAGACCTGAGTGGCCGTGTGAGCCATAAGGACCACCCACTATCCCTTGGATCAAGCTTAACCCATGGCAGCATTACCACAGACTATTCAGAAGCACTTTTGGAATACATTACTCCTGTGTTCCAAAGCCCTACTGCTGCCCTAGATTTTATGCAGCAATTGCATAGTTACAGTGCCAGTAAGTTGCAGGGGTTGGGTGAGTATGTTTGGCCTGCTAGCATGCCCTGTTACCTTGATGGTGAGGATGATATCCGTATTGCAGACTTTGGGAGCTCCAATACAGGTAAGCTGAAACACACTTACCGCGTTGGTTTGGCGTGGCGCTATGGTAAAACGATGCAGTCTATTGCAGGCCTGCACTTTAATTTCTCGCCGCAAGATCATTTTTGGCCAGCGTATCAACAACTGCTTAATAATGAACAGACCTTGCGTGACTTTCGCTCCAGCCAATATTTTGGTTTGATCCGTAATTTTAGGCGTCACTCGTGGATTTTATTATATCTATTTGGAGCCTCACCAGCCTTAGATTCAAGTTTTGTTAAAGGCCGTGAGATAGACTTAGAGGAAGGCCCTGATGGATGCTTAATTGGACCTTACGCCACTTCTTTGCGCATGAGTGACTTGGGCTATAATAATAAAGCTCAGTCAGTATTGAATTTGTGTTTTAACCACTTAGATACCTATGCTAAGTCCCTGGAACATGCTATTTCTACGCCCCTATCTCAGTACGAGAACATAGGCGTAAAAGTAGATGGTGCTTATCGTCAACTCAATGCTAACTTACTCCAAATTGAGAACGAATATTATAGTGATATCCGCCCTAAACGAGTAGCTCGCGCCGGTCAAAAGCCGGTCCATGCGCTTAAAGAATCTGGTGTAGAGTACGTAGAAGTCAGAAACATAGATCTCAATCCCTTTTTGCCACTCGGCATTGATGCACAACAAAGTCAGTTTATTAATGTCTTTTTGTGCTGGTGTTTGTTTGATCAAAGTCCAGAAATTAGCGACCAAGAATGCGATTTAATTAAAACCAATCAAGCCGTTGTCGTGCGCCAAGGGCGCAAACCTGGATTGATGCTTGGAACTTGCAGTGGGCCTAAGAGTTTGCAGTCGCTGGGCTTTGAGATGATTTCTAAGCTGCGCTTAGTGGTTGACGTAATGCCTGATAAAACAGAGGTATTAGAGGCTATTGATGCTATGGAAGCGCGCCTAAAAGACTCATCGTTGACACCGTCTGCGCAAGTTTTAGAGGCCATGGTGAATGGCAACTTGTCACATCAAGCCCTATCCTTTAAGTTGGCGCAGCAGCATCAAGCTTATCACTTAGAACAGAGTCTAAGCTCTCATCGCCAACAAGAGTTAAGTGAGCAAGTCACTGCATCTATTGCTCATCAACAGCGTATTGAAGCTGAGCAAACTGAACCCTTTGACGATTTTCTGGCAGCCTATTTGGCCCAGTAACTGGGCGCATTACCAAGGGTTTAACTGTTTAAGAAGATCACACTGCTGCCGACCACCACCAAGGCTGCGCCTAGCCAAGCACCACGACTGGGTCGCTGTCCGGTAATGAACCAAACCACAGGCAAAATAATCACGGGTGTGATGGCTGATAAGGTCATCACTATGCCGACTTCACCTCGACCTAAAGCATAAACCAACAAAGTCATACCCAAAACCAATCCTAAGGTCGCACTGCTCATAGTGCGCCACACGAATGCAGGTGTCGGTGCTGCATTGGCTTTGGCCCAGGCAAACGGCAAAGCCCGTACAAGCAATAATACGACGGCAGCAAAGCCGACTCTAATGGCGGACGCTGCAATAGGGTCAGCACCAGCTAAGAGTACAGGTTTGGCCAATACAGCGCCTGCTGCTTGGCCAAACGCCGCCGTCAGTCCAATTAAAATCCCCCAACCCAAATGACCACTCACTTTTTCTAAGCGATGCTGGCCTTCGTTTTTGCGACCCCACCAAACAGCATTCACAACGCCCAGTAGAATTAAGCCACAGCCAATTAATAGATTTGTGCTAAGGGTTTCACCCAACCAGATAAAGCCCATGCCAGCAGCCATTGGCGCACTGGTCGCAAATAGCACAGAATTGCGCCGGGGTCCGATGCGCTTTAAAGCTTGCATGAGCGCTGTATCACCAATCACAATGCCTACTAAGCTAGAGCCAATTAGGGCGAGCATGGCGTTGTTAGGGACGCTTGACCATAAGCCCATAATGCTGGTGATGATAATCAGCACGGTCCCAGCAAAGACGACTCTATAGCGATTGAAGGCCACCGCTCCAAAGTGGTGAACCCCGGGGGCCGCTAAAATAGCGGTAAAAGTCCAGCATACTGCGGCGGCTAGGGCAGCCAGTTCGGCAATCGGTAAATTGCTCATGTTATTCCTTTAAACTAGACAAGGGCGCCAGAATAGCAGTTCTTGGCTATAAATCCACTAAATACCCTACCTCTGTGCTGCGACCGGCTAACTGGCCCAGAAGTAAATATTAAGGCTATAATGTGTTCTTTAAATAGCCTCCTTTAAGATTCACTGAGACATCTATGTATTGCCCCTTTTGTACTCATCCTGAAACCAAAGTAATCGACTCGCGACTAGTTAGCGAAGGTGAACAAATTCGTCGTAGACGCGAATGCTTAACCTGCAACGAGCGCTTTACGACCTTTGAAGTGGCCGAACTATTGATGCCCAGAGTGGTTAAGCAAGATGGCACCCGCCAGCCTTTTGATGAAGACAAATTACGTGCTGGCATCTTAAGATCCCTAGAAAAGCGCCCCGTTAGTATTGAAGCTATTGAAGCCAGCCTAAATCGTATTAAACACTCTTTGCGTGCTAGTGGAGAGCGCGAGGTAGGCACTCAGTTGGTGGGTGAGGCGGTCATGGCACAATTGCGCCAGTTAGACGAAGTGGCATATGTGCGCTTTGCCTCTGTGTATCGTAGTTTTAAAGACCTTAATGAGTTTCGCGCAGAAATTGAGCGCTTAGAACAAGAGCACCAGGGTAGCTAATGGCGATTCAATCCATGCACCATGAATTTATGACATTAGCTTTAAAGCAAGCCAGTTTTGGACAGCTGATTGCGCGGCCTAATCCAGCCGTTGGATGTGTGTTAGTTAAAAACAACCAGGTCGTAGGAACCGGATATACCCAACAGGTAGGTGGCCCTCATGCCGAAGTGATGGCCATCCAAGCTGCTGGTGATTTAGCCAAGGGAGCTATTGCGTATGTCACCCTAGAGCCTTGTGGCCATTATGGGCGCACCCCCCCATGTAGCTTAGCCCTCATAGAGGCGGGTGTAAGTGCTTTGGTGTACGGTTGCCAAGACCCTAACCCTTTAGTTGCAGGGCAGGGTCTAAGCCAACTAAGGACGGCAAAAATTGAGGTTATTGGACCAATTATGGAGGCAGAATGTAAGCGATCTAATCGTGGGTTTTTGCAACGTATGAAAACTAATAAACCCTACGTGATCAATAAATTGGCGATGAGTTTGGATGGTCGAACAGCGATGGAATCTGGTGAAAGCCAATGGATTACTGGACCTGAAGCAAGGGCTCAGGTGCATCTATTGCGGGCCCAAAGTTGTGCAGTAATTACTGGCATTGGGTCTGTATTGCGAGATAATCCAAGCATGAATGTGCGGGCTGATGAACTGACTTTAGCGGGGGTGGCTGAGGCCACGATTGAGTTGATCAAACAACCTTTGCGTGTCGTGCTGGATAGCCAGTTGCGTTTGCCCACCTCGGCTAAAATTTTGCAGCAGCTTGGTTCAGTATTAGTCATGACTTGTGTGGCCGACCTGCAGCGGCACCGGGCTTTGATCGACATGGGCGTGGAGCTAGTGGTCTGTGCTGCAGATGACCAGGGTAAAGTTGATTTATCCTCAGTACTGACTATATTGGGCCAACGTCAGTGCAATCAGGTGCTGGTAGAGGCTGGTGCAGGATTAAGTGGGGCTTTCTTAAAGGCCGGTCTAACCCATCATTTAGTGGTGTATATGGCGCCCAAGTTGTTGGGCAGTCAGGCTAAAGCTTTATTTAATCTACCCTTGGACACAATGGCGCAGGCTGTTGATGTCGATATTAAAGGTATCTCACAAGTGGGTAACGATTGGCGTATCGATGCTACCCCAAAACGCCCTGATAACTAGCCACTGCTCAGGAAATCTGGCACAATGGCCCGCTCGTTGGCCTGCTCAATAACCTCTTGTTCTGGCCATGAAACTAAGCATGGGTTAGCGCATGAACATGAACACCTCCGTCGAACTTATCGAAGACCTCCGAAAAGGAAAAATGATCATCCTTATGGATGATGAAGATCGTGAAAATGAAGGTGATCTGGTGATGGTTGCGGAGCAAGTGCGACCAGAAGACATTAATTTTATGGCCAAGCATGCCCGAGGCCTAATATGCCTCACCTTGTCTCGAGAACATTGCGCAAAGCTGGATTTACCTTTGATGGTAAAAAGTAATGGCACCGCTTATGAGACTAACTTTACAGTGTCGATTGAAGCAGCTAAAGGTGTGACGACGGGTATTTCTGCTGCCGATCGCGCTTATACGATTCGCACCGCTGTAGCTAGCAGTGTTAAGCCAGAAGACATCGTGCAACCGGGTCACGTATTTCCGTTAATGGCAAAAGAAGGTGGGGTGTTAACTCGTGCTGGCCATACGGAAGCGGGCTGTGATTTGGCCCGTCTTGCAGGCTATAGCCCGGCCGCAGCCATCGTCGAAATTATGAATGACGACGGTACCATGGCGCGGCGTGATGACCTTATGACATTTGCCGCTGAACACGATTTAAAAATTGGGACTATTGCGGATTTAATCCACTTTCGTAACCTCAATGAAAAGACGGTCACGAAAGTGAGCTCGCACCCGTTGCCCACGCGCCATGGCGAGTTTACCTTACACACTTATGAAGACAGCATTTATGGTGGCACCCATGTCGCACTCACCATGGGCAACATTAAGCCTCAGGACTCCACCATTGTGCGAGTGCACATGGCGGATGTATTGCGAGATCTAGTGGGTGCAGTGCCCTCTTTGCCTAAATGGACTATCGATTCATCGCTAGAGCGAATTGCTAGAGAGGGCCAAGGCGTATTAGTATTGTTGGGTCAAACGGATGATCGTAATCTTCGAGGCAGTATTGATGCCTTTTTTGAAACGTCTGTCCCGCGTCAGTTCAATACAGATGGCTCTGGGGCATATCTAAATGTAGGGACTGGGTCACAAATTTTGCGCGACTTAGGTGTAGGCAAGATGCGTTTACTCAGCCAAGAAATGAAATTCAATGCCATTTCAGGTTTTGATTTAGAAATAGAAGAGTACATTGACTGTAACCACTAAGTGGAAACAGCATGGTAATTGCAAGGAATATATATGTCTGTAACTCACATTGAAGGCCGTTTTAATGACGCCAATGGTCACTACACTCTTGTTGTTGGCCGTTTTAATTCGTTTGTAGTAGAAAGCTTAGTTGAAGGAGCCCTAGACACTCTTAAACGTCATGGCGTTGATGCGGATAAAATCCGTGTAGTGCGAGTGCCTGGTGCTTTTGAGATCCCCTTGGTCGCACAAAAAATTGCTCAACAAGGCAAAGATGATGCCATTATTACCCTTGGTGCAGTCATTCGGGGTGGCACGCCTCATTTTGAATATGTGTCTGGTGAAGCCTCCTCAGGGATCTCCAAAGTCTGCCTAGAACATGGCATACCAGTTGCCAACGGCATATTAACAGTGAATTCGATAGAACAAGCGATTGAGCGAAGTGGCACGAAAGCGGGTAATAAAGGTGAAGAAGCCGCTATGTCGGCGCTTGAAATGGTTAGCCTGTTACGACAGCTAGAGGCATAAATGAGCACAAATAAGGCTCGTCCAGACCGTCGCCGTGCAGCTAGGGAACTAGCCTTACAGGCCTTGTATCAAATACACATGAGTGGCGCCAGTGCGGTGGATGTGCAGGCTGAATTTTTAGTAGACCAAGACTTCAAAAACGCAGACAAGCGCATGTTTGGACAACTTTTGCGCGGTGTTGCTGCGCAAAGTGATAGCCTTGATACCATGATCGAGCAGCATTTAGATCGCAAACTCAGTGATTTAGACCCCATTGAACTGAACGTACTGCGCATGGGGGCTTATGAACTAAGTGACTCAGTGTCAGTACCCTATCGGGTGGTGATTAATGAATGCATTGAGCTGGGTAAAATATTTGGTGCGACTGACGGTCACAAATACGTTAATGGCATCCTAGACAAGATCGCACTCAGCCACCGCGCTGTAGAAATTGCAGCAAAACAAAATGCCAGCTCTCGCTAGTTAAAGTATGTGAATGCCATGGGCGAATTTGATCTTATAAAGCGCTATTTTGATCGCCCTGAACTTCGGCCAGGTGCGGCGATGGCCCTTGGGCCAGGTGACGATTGTGCTTTACTCCAAGTCCCCTCTAAACACCAGTTATCGATAAGCAGTGATACCTTCGTAGCGGATGTGCATTTTTTAACTGACATGGCTGCTGACCAAATTGCGCAACGCTGTTTAGCCGCCAGTGTGAGTGACTTAGCCGCCATGGGTGCCACGCCAGCGTGGTTTAACCTATGTTTGACCCTGCCCAGTGCAAATGCAGCTTGGGTGAGTTGTTTTAGTGACGGGTTAGCGACGCAAGCTCAAGCTTGTGCGATCAGTTTAGCCGGTGGGGACACAACACGTGGGCCATTAACTATTAGCATTCACGCGATGGGTTTGGTGCCTGTGGGTGAGGCTATTACCCGCAGTGGTGCTCAAATAGGCGACGTCATTATGGTGTCTGGTAGTTTGGGGGATTCAGCAGCAGGACTGCAAATCATACAACAAGGTGATACCTCACACCCCCTGAGTAAACGCTATTGGAATCCCACGCCGCGTATAAAACTTGGGCAATGGTTAAGGCACAAGGCCAGCGCTTGTTTGGACGTCTCTGATGGCTTAATTCAGGATTTAGGCCATATCTTATCAGCCAGTGGTTGTGGTGCAGATATACAACTACAAGACCTGCCCTTGTCTGCTGCGTTGTTGGCTAATGTATCACCAAGTCAGGCCCAAGACTTTGCCCTTAGTGGGGGTGAAGATTTTGAACTGTGTTTTACTTTGCCTGCTCATTTAGTGGCAGTAGCACAAGCCTATTCACTGTCTCAAAACCTACCACTGACCGCCATAGGTCGCACCAGTGCTGAGTTAGGTTGTCGCATTTGGAACGAGGATAAGGGCTTGGTTACTGCTCGTCAAGGCTATCAACACTTTTGAGGAGTTATGCCATGAAGCCGGTTAAAGTCGAACCCAATTGGTTCAATCCAATCCATCTGTTAGCATTTGGATTTGGCAGCGGTGCTGCACCCAAAGCCCCAGGTACTTGGGGTACTTTGGCGGCCGTGTTAATTTACTGGCCATTATCCCAACTTTCACCTGAGCATTATTTACTGATGCTACTAGTGACTAGTGTGATGGGTATC
>OJIG01000007.1_pt1 | contig 67746 bp, 103 predicted proteins | sample 1595431 | NCBI WGS metagenome assembly OJIG01 (sample SAMN05416742, study PRJEB24817) | seawater metagenome | isolation source: Sea water | place: Canada:Atlantic | collected 2013-07
AGATGCTCAGGAGTCTCGTGGGCTCGGAGATGTGTATAAGAGACAGCTACGTAGACACTATAGATCGTAATTGGAGATCCATTGGCACTAGGTACTGGAAAGTCAATTTCTATTGAAGTAGCACTAAGTACGTTTAATGTCACGCCAGTAATCTGCGCAGGAGCCGTAGCCGCAATTACAGATAAAGCATCAGAGATTGGACTCGACCCTTGGGTACTTACGGCCTGTACTTGTATAGCATATGTTGTGCCTGCAGTAAGACTGCCTATGCCTACGACAGTCCGGCCCAATTCGTCAAAGGCGACTTGGCCGATAGGGAACGTGGTGTGAACGGTGCCATCGACTAATACGACATAATTATTAATAGCAAATCCATTGTCATTAGGTGCTGTAAAGGTAATTTGTATGGTGCTTGTACTTTCTGCGGTTAATATCACGCCAGTAATCTTGGCAGGAGCGAGCGGATTTTGCTCGGACACATTAGTATGAGTATTGTCGATAATGTCATTATCGCCAGCTTCTTCAATCTGTACATATCCGTCAGTTAGGTCAGCAATGAAGGTCCACGGAACGCTTTTGCCGTCATAGATATTGTTACCTGCAGAATTTTTCACCAAGGTAGCTTTATGTCCAGTAATTTTACTCACTGTGTATACTTCGTCATCGTCTGCTTTGACAAAAATTAGCATTTGCCCTGTTGTTAGTTCGTGTGGTTCTACTCCTGCTACCAATACACAATCATATGTTGTATCATCTGTGCCTGTTGGGGAAACTACAAATTTTCTAGTTCCTCGTTGTTTAACAATGAAGCCGTCGGCACCGAGTACGCTGCCGTCGTAAAAACGTACTTGAATTTCGTTACCAGCAACTGTTGGTCCTGCATCTTTGTTGGCGAAATAGCGTTTGTTTAATGGTCTTCCCATAGTATTATATTTCCTTTTTATATTATTAGTATTTATTAATTATTAATAAAATAGGATTATATTTTGGAGATTACCACTTGGTATCTAGTGTTGCTTTTAGTTGTTTTTGACTTCTAACTGCTTGCAAACACGATAGTATTTGAGTTTGTTTTCCACCTGGTTTGGGTGACGATAAATTGCGCCAGGTTTTTAATATTTCTGTTTCTTTAGTGAATTCATTTAGCAATAAACGCTCTAGGTAATCTAAATCAGTATTACCGAGCTCTGCAATTTTACTAGCTACCATTTGGAAAACTCCTTTATTGTGCTTGTACGCTATTTACACAAAATTAGAAATGTTGTACGCTAACAGGCTATGTTTTTTGTGTTTTTAAAATGTTACTGGTCATGTGTTGCGCACTTAGTTCTATCGAAGTTTCCCACTGTTTACTGGGCAATGTATTCCACATTAACTGATTAGTATAATCTAAATTCAGCCAACCACTAACGCCATTGGTACGACTACCAAGTAGTTCACTTTCCAATTGGCCTGCTCCCCATGCGCTTCTACCAACTATTACTCGCCAGTATTCAGGAAACTGACCAATATTCATTACGTTAACAATGCTTTTATCCCTGGTGTAACTAAGGTGCTCATTTAGCGGTCTAGTAGATGGCAGTTTTAAATCGTTACTGTGTATAACTACAGCATTGTTAACCTCTACTGGTCCGCCGTAATACAATGGGATGTCACGCTGTAACCCCATGCCTTTTCGTAATCTAACAGAAATTTTGTCGTCTAATTGCTTATTAACCATCCAGCCAGACGCTCCATCGCCAGTGTGTTCAGTCAATAAGATCACACTACGATTAAACTGCCCACTGTTAGCAGTAGGTAAACTAACTAAAAAGTTATTGGTTAAGTTCATTTATATTCCATCTCGGTAATAATATCAGTACCCTGTTTGTCTTTGGCAATGCTTAACGCCATTGCTTGGATATCGTCAATGATATTTTGACAGACTGCCTTGTCATAATCTTTATATGATATTTCACTAAACTCATTACGAACTCGATGTAACATAATAGCCTTGTCTTTCATTACTTCAAGTCTTCTTAAAAGATCCTCAATAGAATGTTGCATATAGCCTCCGTATGTTAACTATATTTATAGCACTAACTAATCATTAGTCAAGAAAAAAGCACCCTGTGGTGCTTTACTCTGTTGTACTGGGCTTACTTACCGCCTTTTTTCTTCTCGCCTTTTGGCTTATTGTATGTATGATCTGGATCTATCATAACTGCTCAAGCAATGCTTTTAATTTCTTCTTTGACTTGCCACGTACTTTAACATCGTTCAAAGTATCTTCGGCTTCGCTGTAAGTAGGTGTACCAACAACAACGATTGCAATCATGCCCATTGACTTATGTGGCGTACACTGATATAGATATACGCCTGGCGTATCAAATGTAATAGCAACTTCTTTGCTTAGTTTTGATTTCTTTGGTGCGTCCCAACCTTCTGGACCAGCAATGAATTCTACATTGTGTCCTTTAGAGTCCGGTGTCCAGGTAACAGTGTCGCCTACGTCAATACGTGTGATGTCTTCACTGTATACCATTTTAGCGCCATCGTCACGCTTGTTTAGCATTTCAACTGTGGTGTCTTCTGCAAACGCAGGAGTAGATAGCGCAACCATGACGGCTACTGTGGATAGTAATTTTTTCATTTGTTTTCCTTTATTATACTTATATCATAATATAGCAAGGTTTGCGTTAAGTCGATGCGTTATAATGTAGCAACAGTTATTGATACATCGTACGCTTGTAAGCAGCGATATCATTTGCTTCTTTAATCTTTCCAAGATTGCGAAGCTGTTGAATAGCCATACAGTATGCTCTGTATTCTTGTGCTTTTATAAAACGCTTCCACATTAGTTGTTACCTCTAAAGATGTCGCCGCCCATTGAGATGTGCTTAATATCACCACGAGTAATACCAATGTCGTTTAGTTCACGATTACTCATTTGGCTAAGTAGCATGTATGTTTTATGATCAAACTTTGGATCAAAGCGTGTTTCTTTTACAGCACGAGTGAAGAAGTTAGTAACTGTGTCACAAAATGCACAGTAATATGTTGTCAATGTTTGAGTACTCATTTGTCATCTCCTAGCATAATTTTTCTAGCAAGTTCTGGGTAACCCTGCTGGGCCAATGCTGATGCTGCTCTTGCTCTGCCTGTTGATTCGCCAAATGCGATCATTCCCATGAGTGCTGTTAGTGCGGCTTTTTTAACTGCGCCGCAAAATGTGCAGTAGTAAGTACTAATAGTTACCGTGGTCATTACACCCATCCTTGTAAGTTTGTATTTTGATTGTGAATGTCACCTTTACGTGGTGCCGCTCCATCGTGGTCTAGCATATGTTGATATGCAAACTGCCAATCATTTTTGAATTCTGTTTTTGCCCAAGTCATGTAATCTGAGCGGTGATCTCTGCGGGACGGTGCTATTGCTCGTGCCATTAGTTTAAAAAATTGTGTCATTTTATGTTCTCTATGTATGTATATGTGTTACTACTCTACTGTAGTATACCTTTATATTTAACATAGAAAAACCAAGATCACAACTGCGTTCTGCGTAGACTCGATATGCGTCGAGCGCAACTGTGCGGTCCTGCGCAGGTAGATTACATATTAAAAAGTGTACGAATACTTTCAGCGTTATCTAATGTATATGGGGATTTAATTTTGGACATTAAGCGGCCTTGGCAACGATAACCAGCGCCTACTGTTCTAACGTCATACTGGCGATTGGGCTTACTGCCAGCTGGTCTAAAGCCAAACTCAATCTGCATTTGTGCCTCTAGTGGCGGAACACCTAAACCAATATCATCTTTACCTAAGTAAAATAGTCCAGCGCCACCTAACTGAATATAGTAGACGCCTTTTTTATTGTAGTGCTGTACAATAGCACTTACATTATCAAATTGCTCTCTTGCGTTAAACGGTACAAGAAGTCCTTGATTTTTTGCTGATGTCCAGGCTTCTTTTTCCACTGCTCCTGGTGGAATAGTATTGGGCATTTTAGCATGAAGTTCTACTGGTTCTTGCTGTTGTATAAATGCTTTCCAATCCATGAAAGCTTCACGCTTGGATTCCACAGCCGCCGTATAATAAGGAACAGCAGCTGGATCAACTGCTTCTATATTTACAATCTCAAATACGTTTTTATCAAAATCAGCACGTATGCTGGTGCCGCCCATTTGATCTTTTGCGCCACTCTTAATTTCAATATTAAAATTTTTGCCGTTGTATGTTGCTTCAACATCGCCAGCACCTTGATTGCTAAAGCCAGCACTTGTGTCAGCTTTAAACTCTAATCCAGGTACTTGGGCGGCGGCAAGGGCTTTTAATACAGTATTTTCGTATTGTAGTCCACCGTCGTTACGACCTTCAGTTGTAAATAATTCATTTGCTCTCATACAACTATTTATTACATCTTTGTCGTTGTTGCTTCATAAGTTTTATTATATTGATTATTAACTCGTATAAATGTTGTACACTTACTAAGTTGTTTGAGTTTGATAGCGCCTGCGTATGTACACGTACTACGAATGCCACCCAACAAGTCTTGTATTGTGCGGGCTACTTCTCCACGGTAAGGAACAAGTACTTCACGACCTTCTGAACTACGATAGTCTTTAAGTCCACCAAAATGTTTTGTATTTGCTGTATCACTGCTCATTCCGTAGAATTGAACAAATTGTTTTTCTTTGTATACTGAATCATAGAAGCCGTCACCTATACTAATAACTTCATCAGTTTCATAAGTTTTAGTGATAACTTCGCCACCACCTTCGTCGTGTCCAGCAAGCATACCACCCAGCATTACAAAGTCAGCGCCTCCAGCAAAGGCTTTAGCCACGTCTCCAGGGCAGGTACACCCACCATCAGCAATGATATGCCCACCGAGACCGTGAGCAGCATCAGCGCATTCCATAACAGCGGAGAGCTGCGGGTATCCAACACCAGTTTGGATGCGAGTAGTGCAAACACTCCCAGGTCCAATGCCAACTTTAATAATATCAGCGCCAGCAAGAATAAGCTCCTCCGTCATTTCACCAGTAACTACGTTACCTGCGATAATTACCAATCTTGGAAATTGGTCACGTACTTTACGAACTCGTGCCGCAAAGTGTTCTGAATATCCGTTCGCAATATCCATACAGACGTATTTTAGCTTGTCGCCTACTTTAGCCTGTACATCAACTAATTTTAAAAAGTCTACATCGCTTGTGCCGATACTCATAGCAACATTTTCTGTACGCTCCGGCATGTTACTATCAAAGTATTCTATTAGTTCATCTGCACTATATGTTTTAACTAGACATGTAAAGATACTGCCTTCGGCAAGTTTATCAGCCATAGCAAATGTGCCAACGCCATCCATATTACTTGCCATAATAGGCACACCTTGGTAATCTACTTTACTGTTTCTAAATTTAAACTTACGATCAAGACTTACTTGACTGCGACTTTTAAGAGTACTGCGTTTAGGACGAATAAGAACATCCGTGTAGTCCAGTAATACTTCATTTTCAATTCTCATTTATGCCTCTTCTATTTTTAAAGATAGTGGAAAGCCATTAGCTCTACTCACTGTAGTTGATTCATGTACTTTTTGTTCAGCTACTTCGTAACTGTAGATACCAGCTAATCCTTTGCCTTCATTATGTACAACTAGTGTAATATTTTCAGCTTCAGCTTTAGTTTTGTGAAAGATATTCATCAGTAGAGACATCACAAACTCCATTGGAGTATGGTCATCGTTTAGTAACATAACTTTGTATTTCTTTAGATAATCAAATCCAATAGTTACGTCATCATCTACTGCTAATTCTGTGCTCATTTGTCTTCTTTCATATGTGAGGGGCGAAGGATCTCCGCCCCTCTTTATATTAAGATAAGTTACTCTTTGTCGTAATCGCCGTATGTTCCAACCGCATCAAATGGCTTATCGCTATTGATAGCAATTTTCTTAGGCTTTAGTGCGTCTGGAATATTACGTACCAAGTGCACATTAAGCATACCCAATTCAAGTGTCGCATTTTCTACTTCAACGTGGTCAGCAAGTGTAAACTCTCTTCTAAAGTTACGTCCACCAATACCTTTGTGTAGGTAATTTATAGTGTCGTCGGCTTGAGGAGCAGTGCCTTCAATCTTTAACTGTCCGCCGTCTTTAGTAATTTCAAGATCATCCATATTAAAGCCAGCAACTGCGACTGAGATTACATACTCGTCTTCGTTTAACTGGGCGATGTTGTATGGAGGATAACCATTTCCATTTGGACTATTTTCAAAAGTTCTGTTGAGTTCATTAAATAGTCTGTCAAAGCCAATAGTAGCTTTGTGGAAGTGTGGTAGATTTATTGTGTCAATTCTTGTCATTTTGTTTTCTCCTTTAAAAAAGCAAGATTAATTTGTGGACCCATTATGGCATCCAGTATTATTTAGTGCTAGGGGGCTAACCGTGGCCCCCTGCGTGTGCGTTGCGGCACAACCCGTAGTACTTTTGTTTTTCTTATTGTGCTAACTTGACGACATGCGCATTGAGTTAGTCATATTTCTTATCATACTATCAATATAGTATGTGTGACCTTAAATGTCAAGTTATTTTTCTTCTTTTTTTGCTTGATCTTTAAGATGGCGTTTACGTGCCGCTGCTTTAGCCTTTTTACGCTTTAGGCTTGGCTTTTCATAAGCTTCACGATCACGCAATTCTTTAAGCATGCCGTCATTAGCAATCATCTTTTTAAGTTTTCGTAACGCACGGGCAACATCATTGCCGTGTACATCTACTTGTAGTCCTCTATTTTCTTTTGGTTCTCGTCTTTTTGGTCTTCTGTTATCTCTATCCATTTTTACCTCGTTTTAATATTCCTATTAGTCTGTTTCCATTCAATAACGGAGGTGCATCCCATTCTGCTTCTTCGAGCGTAGTAAATGCTCTTTCAAGAATCTGAAATCCAAGATGTTTATTGGCATTTTCTCTGCCTTTAAACCGCACCATAAGTTTAACTTTATTTCCTTTACTTAGAAACTTTTCAATATTCTTGATTTTTGTTTCAAAGTCATGATCACCAATACCAGGTCGGAACTGAATCTCTTTTACTTCAATACGGCTTTCACGTTGCTTTTTAGCTAGCTCTTTCTCACGCCGCTTCTGTTCATAGAGATATTTATTAGCATCTAAAATTTTAGCAATCGGAGGGGTTGCTGATTCAGTTATTACAATTAAATCAAGTCCTCTGCTTTGCGCAATAGTAAGTGCTTGTGATTTGTTCATTACACCAAGTTGTCCGTTATCGTCAACTACTCGTAGTTTTTCGTATCTGATTTGAGCATTAATTGGTGTTTGTGGTTCTGGTTTGCTAAATTTTCGCATGTGTTCCTGCGTGTGTTTTCGTGATCATGTTTACTCCCTGCTATACATTATCATTGTCATGTAATCTTCGGTACTTTCGTATACCGTGTAGTCATCTCCGGACATAATATTGAACAATTTTACAATGTCAAGTTTACGGTCGGATTCGTTTATATAGACTACACTTGATTCATTTAATATACTAGCTACTAAGCCAGCCTCATTAACTGTATCTAAGTCTACAAAAATTTTGTCACTTAATCTCATAACACTTACTGTCCAAGCTAAGTTGGTGTCGTCAACTGGTCCATCTGTGTGGTATATAGTTACTGGAACACTTTTAAAAAGTCGTTCGTGTATTCTAGCTACATTTTCAATAAACGCATTTGAAGTGCTTAAGACTGTAATACTTGGACCGCTTTCCATTAACATCATTTCAGGCGGCGTCACAGTATAGATTGAATTTTCTTGCATTAAGTTTGCTCTTTAAATGGTTTAGGAGGCATCAACTTACCATCATAGCCGGGTGGCCAGATTGTAACTCTTGTTGTTGCCTCTGATTGAGTTAATTCTTTTGTAGGTCTAATATCAGTATACGGGTCATATACAGGTTTGTCAACCGGTTTATTGTCTGGCGCAACCGCAACTACTACAGACATTTGTTGCTTGTCCTGTATTACTTCTTCCAGTTCTGGCAATATACTTACTTCTACTGTTTCTGGCTCTGGTATTATGTCTTCCACTAGTTCTTCCTTCTCAGGTTCAACTTGTGGTTCAGGCTTTTTTAATTGGGGTTCTATTTTTGGTGGTGGTGGCGGCTTTGGCTTATCTTCTCGACGCCATTGGAATATATACTGTGCCGCAATCAGCAATACAACTGCTAGTGGATCAAACACAAAGATAATAATTAAAATTACCCAGCGTACAGCGTCTTCTAATGTACTGCGGTCTGCGTCTTCATATATAAACTCTGCCAAATATTTAACAGGCCCTACTTCTGCTTCTAGCTTACGTGCTTCTGCTTGTAGCGCAAACTTTTCATTAGTAATTTCATCAATTGTATCGTTTGCCGTTTTAATTCTAGCCAGTTGTGTATCAGTAAGATCGTCTAAATCTACATCGTCACCTATCTGAATCTCTGCTCTTAATCGCTCAATTACATTTTGTGATTGCTGTATCTCTGCTTCTGCTAGTTCACGCAGTCTAGCTATTTCAGCAGCGGCTGTTTCAACTTTACGGTCTGGTGTATTGCGTAAGAGTGTAATACTATCTTGTGCTAGCTTACGCTGATCTCTAATACTAGGAATTTCAACATTAAGTACGTTATCAATTTTTACTTGTATGTCATTACGTTGTGTTTTTAGTCCACTGTTCGCATCATTTCTAATACGATCAATTGTATCCAGTAACCCTTGCTTACGTGTTTGTACACTCTCTGTTTGTGTACCACGTAGTGAAGTGACTAGCTCAGTCAATCGTTCACGCTCAATACTAACAACACTCTGTGCTTGACTACGTAGATCTGTTTCTTGTGTTTGTAGTCTAGTAATCTGTGACTGTTGTGCTGATACCCAAGTCTCTAGTGCTCTACGTGTATTACCACCAAATAACCCGTCACTAGTAACACCAATAACAGCCTGTCCTTCTTGTATCTTATCTCGCTCAGTACTTTGTAGTTTATTTGTCGTAACAACAATATTTTCTTCTACAATGGCAATCTGTGCTTTTAGTGTATCAACTGCGCTGTAGTCTGGAGCAAGCTCACTAATACGTGCTTCGTAATTAGCTGCTTGTTGATCTAATCTATTAATGTCATCATCAAGTTCTGTTATTTGATCACGATAAGGCTGTACTTGTTCTTCAATGCTTGCTACACTTACATTAGATAATGATGATCTAAACTCAGTGATTAACGCATTTAGTCTAACTATCTCAGTATCTAAACTAATAATTTCATCTTCAAATACAGCTACTCTGTTAGTAATTGTTAACTCTTGAGCAACTATAATATCAACTTGTTCTTGTATACTAGGCTGACGGCGGACATACGCACTGTCAATACGGTCCTGCTCTTTGTCTATTTTGTCTTGTATACCAACGTCCTGTTTATCAGCAGCAATTTCTGCTTTGGTAATCCGCTCGTTAGCTCTTGTAATAATGTCTTGTTCTCTAGCAATCTCTTCATCAAATCTAGCGAGTGTAGCCACTTGCTCATTTGCTGCTGAAGTTTGCTCAATGTGCGCTTTAGATAAGAACCCAAAGATGCCCATACTTGTAATAAACATTAATACTAGTACTGCTACACTAAGGTAAGCTCTTAGCCACCATGCGGCTCGATCCCAATATTTGTGTAACCAAACCGCCGCCACTAGTTTGCCTACTTCTAGAGCACCGCCCATAATAATAATAGGAATAGCAGCGGCCGCAAAGATCGCAACTAAACCTGCCACACTGTAATAAATTGCGACACCACTAATCGTCAGAGCGACTAGTAAAGTTAAAATACCAAATAACATGATTTATTCTCCGTATCTGATGGCAAGGCCTTCATCAATTAATGTTTGATTTACGTCGATACGGTTTTCATTTTCGTCGAATATGTGTACATACCCAAGAGTTCTACCGACCTTGCCACGTTTGTTCATAACTGTGTTACAATAGAACTCTTTTCCAACTAACTCGGTTAGCCGCTGTCGAGCATTGTGTGCTCGTTGTTTTTCACTTTCATCAGTACTTCTGATATCAGAAGTATTAACTCCGTGTAATTTAATTCTTTGACGTACTAGTACATTAAATCCTAAATCAACTTCTGCGTCAATCGTATTTCCGTCAATTACCCGTATGGTTAAACATTTATATTCGTACATTTTATTGTTCCTGATTAGGCTTTTGGGAAGCTAACCATTTTTTCGCCCTGCGATCGTTGGGCGGAGATGTTAAAAACTTTTGTACGTTTCTATATACTTGATTAAAATTCTCTTGGCGCTCCGGGCTCTCTTGGCCCGCTGTATTATCCACTACATGAAAGTTAGCTGCGCCGAATATTTGCTGAAACTTCATTAGATTTTGTTGTACTGCATTGTGCATTGCTGTCACAATGACTGCTGGTACTGTTCTTTTTCGTGCTTTGTTTTGTTGCTGTGCTTGCTCGAGACTGGTGTTAACCATAATCATCATACAATTGTAACCAAGATCTTTTAATGCGGTTACGTCTTGTTGCACTTTGGCTACATCTTTGCCAGTACCATCGAGTATAACACCTAACCGGCCATCTAAATAATGATCACGTCTTTTCTGTGTAAGCTCTTTAGCTCTATCACGTGTCGATTGTCCTTCAGGGCTACCAACAACACTTGGATCACCAAGATCTAACTGTTGCTTGTCTCCTAGGTATTCATAAATTTCATCACTATTAATAGAACGAAGGCCGGAGCCGCCTAACATCTTTTTAGCCACGTATGACTTTCCAGATCCAGGGCCTCCAGCCATAAAGATTGCTTTGAAGATATGTGGGTCGTTTGGACCTTCTTCTAGCGGCTGTGTTACTTCATTTATTTTCATAAATGTATTTATGCTATTCCCAACGATAGAATATGTGTGCGCCAATACGACCTACTAGCTGTAGTGATGATGCCCACCGTGGATTAACATACGTGGCGTGGTAGTGCGTACTGCCCTCAGTAAGTCCACGGTATTTGCCGTCTGTTACGATATTCCAGGCAATCATTTGTGCTTCAGCCCAGCGATCCTGATCTTGTGGGTTGTCTGATTTGCCATCACAATACCAGCTAAACTGACATTTGTTACGTCTCATATTGCCGCTGGCATCTTTCAAACCCTGCTTGACTACGTCACATACTGTATCAGGATACCGTGTATCTTTAACACGATTTAATACTACGTCAGCTACTGCCGCTTGATCAGCAAGGCTACTGCCTCTTGCTTCGTAATAAACGTTCAGTGCCATACAGTTAATTTCTGGAAAGACTTTAGCTATGTCAAAAGCTGGTTCTGCTGGCCCAGCAGTGGGAGTAATTGCTAACATAACTGCGAGTGCTTTAATAAGATTCTTCATGTTCTACCTCAATTTTAGTTTAGTAAATTAGCTGTCCAAATCTGATTACCTGTCGGACAGTTCCCCGTTCATCGAGAAGTCTTACTTCGCCGTCTTTAACTTTACCATGCTGGATTAAGCCATGACGATCTTTAATTTTATTTCTCATATGTGTGATAGCTGCTTGCTTGTTGTCAAACAATTCACATTCCTTTTTTACATTTCCATGAGAAGTGTAGTCGGTTATTTCAATTTCAAAAGTTGCCATAGTATTCACTCCGTTTAATTAATTATAATATAGTAACTTTTCTTACAAATGTCAACCATAATCTTTAAAATTACCATCTTTTTCATTCTGTTCATAACCAGCAGTATATGCTTTAATTTCTTCAGCAGTCATATCTTCTTTATTAACTGCTGCCCCATTGTATGAACCTTGTGGATAATAGTGTGGGGCAAACGCACGACGATAATAGCTATCAGCACCACCCCTGTCGAAAGCGCCACCGTGAGTCTCATCATACTCTTCAGTGGCATTTATTTTTGCGGCAATATCTAACGGTAAACTATATTCAACTGTTGACATACTATTCTCTCCTTTATGCGTACTGTGCTTCAGCACGAGCTTCTTCGGCACGATCTGCTATAATAGCATCAGCAATCTCATCAAATGATGTGTAAAACTCTGTGGTGTCAGCAAACATAGTAAAGCATTCAGCATACGCATCTGCGTCTACAAAACTCCAGTTAATGCTGTAGTCCGCATTAAGATTTTCGTTATTATTAGTTGCGTTGATCATTGCTTCTTGGAGTTTTGCGTATGCTACTGACATTTTGTATTCCTTGCTGTGTTTGTTACTATACATATAATATAGCAAGACGTCTTGCTGATGTCAAGCAAAAAGCGAACAATAAAATCGTTCGCTTTCAGTAGGTTATAAATTAATTTACCTAAATTGTATGTTTAATGATTGATTTTGGTAAACTCCTAGCCCTTTAATTTTCCATTTTTCAAAAATAGGACCATTATCATCCTCGTCAGTAACCAAATATGCTACTGTCTTTTTAACTATACCGTAACGAAACCCACTGTCTAAATTACTTGGGGTGGTTACCCAAATTTTATGTGGCATATTAAATGTGCTGTCTGTATTTTTGGAAAACTCAAACAGTCGTCCATCTTCACATTCGTTAAAGCATCCAATAATACTTTTATCGCCGTAAGTAAACCCTACGCTGTCTGGTGCGAATGCCATTATACATTCTCCATTTCTACTTCTTCGAAACCCATAACTTCGACGTTATATGTTACTCCGTCTGCTACCATACGGTCATGAATCATAGTTGAACGTGTGCCCATACCATCTGGGCGGGGAGCAAGTACCGTTACTGCTTCGTTGTAATCACCGTTAACACGGTCGCCGTTAGCAGGATCAGGAAATGATGTTTTCTTGATGCTCCAGGAACCCATTATGTTATTTGTCCAACGATAAGCATATTCAAGACATTCCATTTGAGTACCAAATGCTGAAAGTTCAACAGGGATGGCAACTTCTGCTACGTCTGTGTATCTGATAACAGTACCAGTTTGGTGGTTCATTTTAGCGTGTTGTACAGTGATTTTCATTTGGTATCTCCTAATGTCTATATATACACTTATAAAGCAAAGCGTCTTGGTTGTCAAGCCCTAAAAGGCAGTTTTATGAATAAATTTCTATGCCAACTGACCAGTAAGGTGGTCTACATTCAACCCACGGCATATCTTTAAAAGTAACAGCATCATCACGGTAAAATGGACCAGTTACATAAGTGTCACGATCTGGACGTCCAGATGGACCTAAGTAACCGTTGGCAAACTCTTGCGCTTCCGCTTGTGTAGTAAATGCGTATTCGTTTTTCGTATGCATCATGCTGTCCTTTTGTTTAACTTATACATACTTTATACAGTAAGACGTCTTGGTTGTCAAGCCGGTTTATTAAAAAAATGCCATTAAAATTAGAATTAATATTAGCCAGCCAACCCAGTTAAATCCGCCACCAATTAAGCCCTTACTTTTGGCACAATCGTAGCAGTAACGATACTTCTTTGGTGTCTTTTTTGTACAAAAAAATGCGTCACATGTTTTTTTACTCATTTTGCATGTCAATCATTGTTACGTCCTTATTTTGATACTTTAACTAGTGTGCGGTAATGTAGGCGCTGAATGTTATAGCCGCCTGCGAAGATTGTTTCAATGTCGATACGCTTTGTACCAGCTTCTGTTTCTACAGTAAAGTAACCGTGAAACCCGTCTGTGCTGTGATCAACGTTACCAGCAGTAACTTCAGTAATGTTAGCGTCTGTTAGCTTCTTGGCAATCTTAGCGTTACGAGCAGCAATCTTGCTGTCTACGTGCTTGTTAGCTTTTTCAGTAATGCCAGCAGCATTGTAATAACCTGGAGCAACAATGTTGTACATGCCTTTGCCGCCAGCTACACTCCAAAGCTCTTCGTACCAAGTCCAATCATCTGTCTTTGCACGGTATTCTTTGTCTGCGTAAAATTCAGCAACTGCCGCTTTGCGCTCGAAAAAGAATTTAATTTCAGCTTCACGGAACTTGGCATCAAACTCTTCAAATGTTGTTTCTAGTGTTTCAGTAATTGTTTTGAAAGTGTTGTAAGTTGCTACAGTCATGAAGTACATCCTTTGTTACTATACCATTAATATACAGTAAGACGTCTTGGTTGTCAACAAAAAAGCGAACAATAAAATCGTTCGCTTTCAATGCTTTATAAAATAGTTTGAATTAATCTGTTAACCAAGTTTTCCAACTTGGGTGCTTTAACACAAACGGAAGTTGTTTACGCTTACGTACAAGTTCATAATATCCTGGCGCATAAGGTTTGTATCGTGGACGCCAATCAGGTCCTACTTTATCTGATTTGGACCAGTTACATTTTTTACACGCAGTAATACAGTTTGTCCAATTTGTTTTTCCACCTTTACTGATGGGATGAACGTGGTCAGTTGTTAATTCACTTTTAAATTGTCTGTCTCCACAATACCCGCATTCGTACAAATCTCGCAAATACAAATTATTTTTGCTGAAACGTGGTTGACGAGTCTTGTGCATATATTCTTTTAACATAATTACTGCCGGCACACGAGTCTCCCAACTCTGGCTACTGACTGTCCAATCGTCATACCAATCTAATACTGTACACTTATCGTGATACACGTATAGCACAGCTTCTTTCCACTGTACAATGCTAATAGGTAAAAAACTTACTGGTTGTCCATCAGCATTTAACACAAGAGTATCACTCAATCTGGGTATTCCTTATTAATTTTAGTTATTCCATACAATATGGAATGCAGTTAGGGTCAAACCCTATATTTGCGATGTTAGTTCCATCACCATCTGGGCCAACCCGGTCATCATTTATAGGCACAATATCAGCCAATCCAATAAGGTTTTCATCGCCAATGTTTACTTGTTTAATTTTCTCTTCAGTGAGTACAACTACTACCTGTGTTGGGTATTTAGATGTGCCTGCTGTTTTTGGTGTACTATTTGGTATTACTGGAGTACACGCAGTAGTGGCAATAATAGATGATACAATTATTAATCTCATTCTGTATCCACTTCGTTTACAATGTCATATAATAAATTAGTAAGAGCATCAGACGTCCAATCAGTATCAATATCGATTGGACCACTTTGTATTGAGAACCAATCCCAATATTGCTCAACTTCTTTTTTATTAAATGGATCGAACCCATCATTGATAATGTCTTTAATTAATGCTCGATCTTGGATGCCGCTTTTACGAACAGCACGCTCAACTTGAAAATTAATTATTTCTGCCATTAATCACACTCTGGAAATTTGTATTCTACAATTTTGCGAATAGTATTAACTTGTCCATTAAGTTTCTTGTCTACATAAATTTTGGGTTCATTAGCACCATGCATATATATCGCATGTTTCGCAAATCCAAATATAGTTCGTTTATTACTGGATAAAATAGTCTCTCTTGGATTATTGTCACCAATCGCATCAAGGTATCTCAATGCGTATATTGTAATGTCGTCGACCCCTAAGGGTACCTCGACCTTTGCCATAATTTTTCGCCCATCACTGGTATCTTTCGATCTCATTGCTTTTGCCTTTCATTGCCTAAGATTAAGTTATTGTTTTTGCCATGACGTCTTACCATAACCTATTACTATACATAGCATACAGCAAGACGACTTACTTGTCAAGTATTTAATTCAATTTATTTATAATTCAACATATTCAAGTTTTACGCTCCAGTTAACTGTCTGGGCGTCACCACGTACTTTAATAGACATTGTATTGCTAGTAATGTCAACACTAGCATTCCAACCTGAGTCAGTAACGTCCCAATCGTTAAAATCATTGAGGTCAGGACTTGTCCAACTGCTTGGGTCACCAGCGGTGATCTCAGTGTTTGAAGTGTATATAATCATATCATATTCAACTTGCTCGCCAATTGCGTAGGTTGATCCATTACTCCAGGGTGTAATAGTAGATTCACCAGTGTTGCGTTGGTAATCTATACGACTAACTGCTCCTACAAAACTCTCAGTGTCACTGTTGTCTTGTACTACGCCCTGTAACTGCCAAGCACGTTTAGTTGTGTCACGACCAGCTAGCACATAAATCTTAAAGAACCAAGTTTTATCAGTGCCAGGAGACAATGCTGTACCATTAAATAATACCGCAGTGGTTATAGCATCAGTGGTTGTCATTGTAGTGTTTAATACACCCGGAGTAGTTAAGTCAATCTCATTTGAATTTTGTGTTATAGTTACACTATTATTAGACGACGTTAGTTTTCTAAATTGTAGGTCATTGGTAACTCGTGATTTAAATAGTTCTACACCAGTGCCAGTATTGCTGGCAGTAATGGTGTCAGTAATGGTGATATCGTTAGCATTTTGTGTAAGACTAATACCACCAGTAGCATTAATTTTTCTAAACTCATGCTCATTACTGACGTTTTTTTGTTTATATATTTCTACACCAGCACCAATATTAATAATATTAAATGATTGTGATGATATATCCTGTGTTGTTGCTAGGTCTTGCCAAGTGTTTGTGTCACTAAAGAATGCTTCAACGTTGTTTGTGGCGTTGTTATAACGTACCATTCCTGACGTAGATGTACTTGGTCTCTGACTAGTATTACCAGATGGAATAGTAACACTGGCATTTCCTGGCAAGATTGGGTTACCACTTAAACTAATAGTTGGATTGCCACCAGCACCAGTGCCATTAATAATTGTTATTTGGTTAGCAGTTCCAACTATTGATCTGGCAACGGCAATTGTACCATCTTTTGAAACAAATCCTGCGCCAGTTAATTCATTTACATGGTTGCCAAATGCGCTAAATGTTACACTACTTTGCTGATAATCTGCCATGGTACCAAAGTTATTGTTAGCAGTGTCTAACCGAGCAAAAATAGTTAGTATGTCTGTTCTAATGACAAGGTCAAGTGTATTTGTTTGTAATGCCAGTTGTGCTGATTCGCTACCAACAAGATGGACGGTTGCTCCGCCACCACCACCATCGTTGACTGTTATAGATCCGCCAGCGACAGTTTCAGTATTACTTGCTGTATTACCGCCTGAAGTATCTAGCCCGCCAGCAATAAATCCTGGTGAGTTTGGTGTAGTCGGGGTAGAGCCAGCACTTGTTTGTTGTTCTTGTTGTATGACTTGTGTAGTATATCCAATGATGGTTCCACAGTAATCAAATACTGGAACCTGATTATCAACATTACTTTGTGGATCGTCAGCCGCATCTAATAATGCTAAAAATTCATCATCAAATAATAATTTAAATATGTTTTCGTATTCTATGGGTGTAGTACTACCAGCAGCTGGGTTACTTGAACTAACTGGCACTTCACCAGTTGTTCCACCAAGACTTGTTCCTGGTCTGTACACAACTGGATATCCAGCAAGTCTGTCGTATAACCCTTTCATACTTGAGGCAAGTCTGGCATTGGCTGCGATACTGCCATTTTGTGGGTTATGCATCACACCAACTTCACTGTTACATCCTGAATCAGGAGTTCCAAATTGGCTTCCACCTAGAGCATATGCTCCATTTATGTTGTTCTCAAAATTAATTAAGTTACTTACACTGCTAGCAACTTGACTAATATCTGACGTTATACTGTTAATTACACTTTGGCTAAGTGTGCCTGCGTTGATGGCTTCAATATTATTAGCAATATTTCCTAGTATTCCACCAGTAAATGCGCTGGCATTAAATCCACCGCCAGGGCTAATGCAAGCACATACATTATCAGGAGCAATATTACCAATTTGATTAATTAAGTTTTTGCCTGCTCCCAAAAAACTACCCATAGCACGTTCTAGTATATTCGGAATAGCAATGGGATCAACTGGAGCACTACAGAAGTTAATCATGTTGGCAACATTCTGTGCTTCAGCTAGTACGCCGTTTAGTCTGCCCAGTACACTATCTAACTTTGTGTGGTCCATAAAGTCATTCATGGTACCTTCAAGTTGCCCCAAGGCGTCTGCTAGTGCGCCCTGTAGTGATGGAATTTGTAATAAGGCACTGATGTTTGCGCTTAAACAGATCTGTAAGTTTGGAAGTTTAACGCCATTGCCGCTCAACACTCCGCATAATAGTTCACGCAGTGTAAAACTATATTCAGCTTTTCCTACAATACGTAGTGCGCTGTTGCCCAGCGCAGTTGTCCCACTTAGATGATTTCTAGTATCCAAATAGTCATTGGCTGATTGCAAGCCGTTTTTAAAATCAGTATATTCTGGCATTTTATCCCCCAGCTCTTACATTATTACTTGCTTGTGATGCTTTTGGATTACAATGACCATGGCCACTGTGACCAATTACGCCACAAAGTCTATCAGCACTTGCTGGATCGTTTAGTATAATGATTGGCTTGCCGCCGGCACGAGTTCTTCCACTCGTAACAGTCGCACCAAGGGCGCCACCACTATGACTGTTGGTGTCGCCCTCTGTGCTTATAAATTGGTTGTTTACTCTGACATTATTTACTGTGGCTTTTGTTGAAGCCCCACAAATTCTCCTGTCATTATCTCGGTGTACAAAGTTCATACACGTATTTATTAGATGAGTAGACCATTTTCAGACATTGTTGGTTTTGTGATACCAGTAGTACTCTGCAGATATCCATCACTTAGACGGCTTTCAGGTTTACATACTGCTACAATTTGTGATTTATTGATAATGACAGGATCACTACTGCTTGTATCAATACTCATAATCCATGGAATAAGCATTGCTTGCCCATCTTGTGGATTAAGTGTAAGCACTGTTGGCTTAATTACGTTTAATTCAGTACCCGTGTCTGTGTCAAAGCGGGTGACTACTTCTTCACCTGTGCTGAGTTTAACAGTAATCACATCGCCTTTTTTAAAGTTTGAAATCTTTAACATCTAGTTTTACCTCTCCAATAAGTTCACGTACAGTTTCGGGTTGTAATTTTACTAACCCCATTGCGCCGCCTTCTACTAATAGTTTGCCATTATGATAAATTTGTGGCATTGTTCTGTGACCTTCTGTAATTAGAAACTCACGGGCTTCTGGCACAGACTCGATATTGATTTCCTCAAACTCAAGACCGTTCTTGTTTAAATAAGCCTTAGCCATGTCACAATACCCGCATAAGTTTTTGCTGTATACTGTGATCATAAACTAAATCCCTTAAACGTGTCTTCGTTTACATCCTGTGTCGTCCCACCATTGATATATGATGTGATCTCAGTCTCTTGTGGTGCCACTTGTACATCACCGCCTGCGATCCATTTCTGTGTCCAAGGCAGTGGGTTACTTGTTTGTGAATAAACTTTTGGCAAGCCTGCGTTAGTCATACGCTTCATTGCGATGTGTTCAATGTATTCACATAGTAGTTGCTTATTCAAACCAAGCATACTACCGTCTTTAAACAAATACTCTGCCCATGCTTTTTCTTGGTCAACCGCATCAGTAAACATGTCAATACATTCTTGTTCTGTTTCTTGAGCAATTTTCACAAACACTGGATCATCTTTTTTAAGTGTCTTGAGTAGTAGTTGCGTACTGCCTAGGTGTAGGTTTTCATCACGGGCAATAAACTTAATAATTTTAGCATTGCCTTCCATCTTTTTAAGTTCAGCAAATGCCCAACTACAAGCGAATGAAACATAAAAGCGAACACCTTCAAGAATGTTAACACTCATTAGTGCTAGCCATAATTTCTTTTTAAGGTCGTACATATCAACTACAACTTTTTTACCGTTGACTTTGTGTGTGCCTTCTCCCAGTAAGTTAAACCAACTTGCTGCTGTGATAAGATCGTCATAATACTTTGAAATATCTCCAGCACAATCCATAATTTCTGGAATGTCCATTAGTTGATCAAAGATAACACTGGGGTCATTATACACATTACGAATAATGTGTGTATAACTACGACTGTGAATTGTTTCACTAAACGTCCAAGTAATAATCCAGTTCTCAAGTTCAGGTAGTGAAACAATACTACCAAAACTTTCTGCTGGTGCTCTACCTTGTACACTGTCTAGTAGGATCTGACGCTTCAGATTACTAGTAAAGATATGCTGCTCATGAGGTGTTAGATTTTTAAAGTCTTTACCATCTTTGTATGTGTCAACTTCTTCAGGGCGCCAGAAGAACCCCAGTTGCTTTTCTGTAAACTTATCAAAGCTAGGATACTTCATTGTATCGTAGCGTTGAATAGTCACGCCCCCTGATGGATCGAGGAACGCTAGATTTTTCGTATGGTCACTTCTATTTTCTGTATTAAATACGCTCATTAGTATTCCTTTAAATTACGCAGCTTTCACAATCTTCATCTTCAATTGCTATATTACTATTCACTATACTTGCTTCTTCCATTTTGTCAATATCTATTTCACCGGCACCGTCAAATGTATTGAAATAATATAACTGCTTGCCACCATATTTGTAGAATTGCATCACATGCTGTAGCATTGTACTCATTGGGATTTTCTCATCTGAGAAGTGCTGTGGGTTATAACTTGTATTAACACTGATGCCTTGGTCAATGTATTTCTGTAGAATTGCCATAATCTTTAGATAGCCTTCTGGTGATGTCTGATCCCATAGTAGTTCATACTTGTTTTTAAGATGATGGATACCTGGCACTACCTGCTTTAGTACACCATGTTTTGATTGTTTAATACTTACTAAACTACGTGGCGGCTCAATGCCGTTGGTAGCATTACTAATCTGCGCACTTGTTTCTGCTGGCATAAGTGCCATTAGTGTTGAGTTACGAATACCAGTTTCACGTAGTTGTGTGCGTAGTTCTGCCCAAGGCATACGCTCTACTGGTGCTACCAACTCATCAACATCACGCTTGTATGTGTCAATAGGTAAGATGCCATCATCGTATTTTGTTTGGTTGCTCCAGCCACATGCGCCTTGTTCTGCTGCCAAGTCTGCGCTTGCTTTAATTAGACTGTAACTCCACGCTTCTGCGTATTCGTCAATCATCGCCAAGTTAGGCTCACTGTATGTCATGTTGTTACGTGCCATCCAGTATGCCAAGTTAATGATACCAACACCAAGAGGGCGTCTACCCATTGTAGCGTTATACGCTGCTAGCACAGGATAATTTTGATAACTTAGTAGCGCATCAAGTCCACGTACTGCTAGTTTACCAATACGCATAAAGTCACTTGGTTTTTTAACATTGCCCCAGTTAACTGCGCTCAGTGTACATAAGGCAATCTCACCGTCTGGATCGTTAAAGTCATTCAGTGGTTTAGTTGGAAGGTTAATTTCACAGCACAGGTTACTTTGTTTAATCGGTGCTAGATCAGGTTTAAAGCTACCATGCTCATTTGAATGGTCTACGTTTTGTAGATAAATGCGTCCAGTGTCTTTACGTTCTCCCATAAAGTGACTAAACAATTCCATTGCTTTGATTGTTTTCTTACGAAGGCGTGTGTTACGCTCTGCTGTTTCATATAACCGTCTGAACTCGTCTTGGTCAGCAAAAAAGGCGTCATATAATCCTGGCACATCGCTTGGTGAGAATAATGTAATATCACCACCTTGAATAAGACGCTCATACATTAGTTTGTTGAACTGTACACCATAATCCATTTGACGTACACGATTATCTTCAACACCTTTGTTGTTTTTAAGTACCAGTAGGTCTTCTACTTCCAAGTGCCAAATTGGGTAATATACTGTTGCAGCGCCATTACGTACACCACCTTGTGAGCATGAACGTGTCGCTGCTTGGAACATTTTAAAGAACGGTACTACTCCAGTATGATAGGCATCGCCTTTACGTATAGGAGATCCTTGAGCACGGATACTTCCAGCACCAATACCAATTCCGGCTTTTTGTGAAACATACTTAACAATACTACTAGTGGTAGCGTTAATGCTGTCAAGACTATCACCAGTCTCAATAAGAACGCAGCTTGAGAACTGTCTTTGCGGAGTTCGTACGCCAGCCATAACAGGAGTGGGCAAGCTAATATCGAAATTACTAACGGCATCATAATAATCCTTAACCCATTTTAATCGTGTTGCTGCTGGGTACGTTGCGAACAAGGTAGCTGCAATTAGCATATACGCCATTTGCGGAGTTTCTTTAATCTCATTTGTGACACGGTTTTGTACAAGGTACTTGCCACGCCATTGTTCCATGGCAGCATAGGTAAAGTTTTCATCACGCTCGTGTTTGATATAATCGTTTAACTCATTCCATTCAGCTTCAGTATATTCTTCCAGCAACGCAGGATCATACCAACCTTCAGCAATATTTTGTTTAATTAGTTCTAGTACGTGACATGGAGTAAAGCTATCATAAACTTGTTTACGTAGATGATAAACGATTAAGCGGCCAGCTACCCATTGATAATTTGGAGCATCTTCTTCAATTAACTCTGAGGCACTTTTAATAAGTGTCTCTTGAATGTTATCGGTTGTGATTCCATTATAGAAATGTAGGTTACTTTTCATTTCAACTTGACTAGGGCTTACCCCGTTGATGTCTTTACAGGCATAAAAAACTACCTTGTGTAGTTTGTCAAGGTCCAAATCAACCTTTGTTCCATCTCTTTTTGTTACTTGAATATTGCTCATATAGACGCTTCCTTAAAATATATCAATTGCTGACCGAATCTTCGTAGTTCGGAGTTTACTCTTTATTTTATTATGTTTATTATTTTTGTTCTGTAACCTACAGTACAATCATCACCAGGTAATGTACTTATACATCCGTGATCAAAGTTAAGCAGGTGTTTATTGTCAATCAAGGCGCATAGCCGTTGGAAACTTCTATCTTTACACGTAACGTAAATTAATTCGTTCGGTATATCTGAATTTGCGTAAAAGATAGTATAGCTCATTCCTAGTGCTAAACTGTCTTCGCAAAAGTCGCCTTGGTGTAACATTTCCCACGGGGTTGGCCATTGTTCACTATTGACAGGGTCAATAGATCTATTGACCAATGGGGCGCTTTGCCACCACTGGACAACAGTACTGCATACTTCTGTAATATTTTTAGTATCTAAGCTGTTACGGAATTCACGCCACATATGTAAGCGTTTACTGTGCGATTCAAACCAGGCTTGATGATTTAGTTGCTGTTCCAAAGTTGATATGTATACTTAAATTTTGTTATAGCATTGGCACCATCTGTGTACATCAGACGCAATGTATTTGCTACACTAATGTCTGCGCTGAATGTGATGTCAACTGCTGAGGTTTCGGTATAATTATCGTCAATTGCGCTAGTACTCGCACTGGTGTCAGTAGCTAACCGAAGTTGTCCTACACGAACGCCATTTGTGCTTTCTAGTGTATAATCAATAATTGCGATGTTGTATAGTGAAGTGTCTACGCTAAATCCAGTTATAGCACTAGTGCCGCTAGCTGCTAAAGAAAGGCTGTTTGGAATCGTTACGTAACGCTCCATGCTAATCTCACCATTAAACTGCGCTGTAATAGCAGCAGAGTTAGCAGGAGGAGTAGAAAATGTAAGTGTAGTACCAATAATAGTGTAGTCAGCTGGGTTTACTTGTGCGCCAGCAACAAATACACCAATGACTCCATTGGCATTTAATGTAGTTGGAACAACAAATGTGTTAATTACGCCATTACCTGTGCCTACACTAATAGTAGTGTTACCAACAAACAGTCTATGGTTATCAGTTGCGTAACCTAGTTCGCCCGCATCTAACATTGGCAAGTCTGTGAAGTCGCCTTGTCTTACTTTAATTTTACTGATTCTTGTATCTGCCATTTGTGTTTCCTCTATAATATATTTATGTCAAATTATAGAACTGTTGGACCTTTTTAGCCCATTTTTCTGTCCATTCAGCAAACTCATCTGGACCAGCTTCCCATAATTGCCATTCACAATCCCTACTACACATAAAGATAGCAGCACGTTCAATCTTGGTATCAAACATTTCATTATGCGCCATGCCATAAGCAGCCGCTTGCATAAAATAGTCATCAATCCATTCACGTTTTTTAGGTTTGTTAGTTTGCTTAAAATCCATGATTGTTGGTTGTCCTTTATACAAACCAACCAGATCAGTTGTGCCAGCATATAATTGTGGATAACACAAGTTTACTTCACTGCCCCAAATCTCATCTAAATCATTTTCAATATTGCTTTTAACAGTGTCAGCCATTAGACGACTTTGAAGTGTACTGTCTCCAGTATACTCCTCGTTCTTAGTCCATGCCTCTAACATGTTGTGCATCTGTGTGCCAACGTTAGCTGCTTCTGTTACAATTTTTTGTGCGTTTTCAGCACCTACACGCTTCTTCCAGTTATTAAGAGCCTGGACTTTTTCCCAAGGCTTGGTTTTATCCAGAATAGTTGTTACACTAGGTACTGGCTCGCCATAGGGATTTTCGTACAAACGTTTACCGTTTACACTTTTGCGTTTAAATTCTTTATACGGGTATGGAGTTGTAATATTTAACATATATGTACTATAGCATTATCATACTACAGTGTCAATAGTTAATTACCCATTTGAACGTACTATTTGTAATAGTATTTGTTTGTCGGGCAATAGTATAACCAAGGTTCTCAAAATAAGTAATAACTTGCTTCATTTGGTCAGATTTAGCAGCGTCAGATGTAAGGCCTTGCCATACACTGTAATATGCTAGCGCATCAGCAGTTGGTGTTGGGTCACTTTCAGTCATTGTAGTTCCGTCAAGTACAACTGTTTGGTATAATCCAGTACCAGCATCAACTATAACTTGTCTCATTAACGCAGACGTTTCATCAAAAATGGTTAAATCATTTCTTGCTGTTGTTCTTGCTTGCTGTGCGCTAACTGAATAACTCATAGTTTCTTATCTTTCTTAGTAAGTTGTTTGGAAGCCATTTTGCTTACAGTGTCATCTCTTGGATCGGCACCCGGGGGAAGTGCCGTATCCAATTTGATTTCTTCTTTGTTAGCACTGCCAACTGCGTTGATCGTATTAAGTAAACGTACTAGGCTTTTCATGTCAATAAAATAGCCACCTGCTTCTAGTTTCGCAAGCATTGCTGGAGTATTGAGCTTGGTCAATCCACGTGCCTTTGCTCGGACGATGAGTTCCTCAACGCCGTTTAGCACATAATCTTGACCTTCGCTCATTACTTCATTTATTAACATTACGCAGTTCTTCCACCTAAATCATGGATAATATTGTTGAATGCGTCGTGAGTCATTTCACCGTTCTCGACCATTTTCAAGAGCTTACCTTTACTCTCTAGAAACTTTTTTTCAGCTAACGCATCTTTCTCCATGCTGTTAATGGCACTTTCGCCTTTAAGTTCACGTCCAAGAGCGTTATCTTCGCCTGCAGCTGCGCCGTCACCAGTAAACTCGTCACCCATGTCTGGTGCGTCCATTACTTCTGGTTCCATACCCATGTCTGTTGGTGCCGCTTGTGCTGGTGCTTCGCCACGTGCTGTTAGTGTCGCATTTTCCAATTGGCCTTTTGCGTCTTTAGCTTGAGCTAATAGTCCAGCAAGTGCTGCTTCTGCTGATGCGTTATATGCTTCAGCTTGATCAAAGCCCATTTGCTCTTTCATTGCGTCAACAATTGGCATTAGTTTTTGTACTTGCATTTCTGCTAAGTCTTCAACCATTTTTTGTAGCTCGTCAACTAACTCTTGTGCTGCTAGTAGTACTTCTGCCTGCTCTAGTTCTGCTGACTCTTTAATTTTTACTTTTAGGGCCTTGCCGTCTGCTCTGGCTGGCGCTACTTCTTTGATGTATGTAGTCAAAGAATGTGAGATTAAATTCAACTTATTATATGTTGGATTATCCCAATAAGTTAAATCACTTTCTTTAATTTGTACAATTTTCGCATTGGTCGTAGTTAGCATACGCCCCAATGAATCTGTGCTCATTTCCGCAATATCAACATTGTGTCCGAACGTATTCGCAAGGATCTTGTTAATTTTTACTACGTTATGGGCGGCTGAGTTTAAGTCGTTTAAATACATGTTTTAATTCCCCGTTTATTATATTTATACAAATCTACACTTACAAACGTTTTAATATTTTTTGTTTTGCTTCGTGTAGTTTTTGTTTTGCTCTGCTGGCTTTTGCCACAGCAACATCTTGAAATGCGCCAGGTTGACGGGCACGAGTTTGATGTGCCCAAGTTTCGTATAACGCATTATTGTATTCGTTGTCGTAATTTTCTAAATCTTTAATGCCAGGTTTTCCTGTCATGTACTTTTTAACAATGCCCATGGCAGTTTCAAACAGGGCAAGTTCTTGGTGTATAATTTCGTTTGTTGATGTTTCAATAATATTGTAGAACTTCTTTTTGCGTCCAGCAAATTCCTTCAATACAATATCAATTTTATAATTCTGTACAGTAACACTTGATTCACGTATTTCCTGTGTCATCGCAACGTGTAAATTTATATCGTGAGTGGCTGCTTCAACAAGGTCAGCTGTAGTTTCTGCCACCTGTGAAGTTAAAATATCGTACAATGATTGGTTTTTGAAAGACATTACATTTTTCCATAGTTGTTAACATTAAGTTTATAACCAGCAGTTCCTTGATTAACTACTTTGTCTAGTACACCACGGCTAACTAAGTTTTGAGCGATGTGTGCTTCACGTTCAGTAAATCCAGTTCTCTCTACTATAATATCTTCAGTAAAGTAGCTATCTAAAAATTCACTTTCACGAATGTTGACGAATGTTGGGAACCCGCCTTTTGTAATTATTGCTCTCATTGTCCTGGTCCTGCTGGAGTTTGTGGCATTAACATACGAGCTGGTACACCAGTAGGTGCTTTGTTGGTTCTGCGTATCTCTTTACGCATGGCATGAGTTTGTTTAATTTCAGCTTCTCTGCCTTGATTCGCATATGTGTTGGTTTGACGCTTGACTGTATTAGTCATAGCAGTGTTAGCTTTTCGATTGGCAGCTACACCTTGTCTAATACCATAACCAGCTTCATTAATTTTATAGCAATCACAATGTTTACATTCTGGACCACAAGTACATTCAGTAACTGGTGCGCCACAACAATCTTTGCTACACATCTCGACGCCGTCTTTCATCCAGGTCTTGTTATTTTCAGTTACTTCAAAAATTTTCATTTTACTTTACCTTGTTTAACCGTTGAACTGCTTTACTTGCTGGGTTCATTCTTTTAGTTCTATTTGACTTCTTTGCCATTCTGCCACCCATACGAGCTTTAGTTTTTCTTAGAGTCATTCGTTTTTTAATATCAATTGGCTTGCTACACTGCGCAGGATCACTTACGACTCTGCCTTTACGCTGGCCCACGCTACAACGATACTTGCGTACAAGTTTAGTGCCTTTGCGAGCCCAGACTAACTGTGCTTCTACAACAGGCTCTTCTGATGTGAATTCATTTAAGTTCATATAGTTATTTATGAGTTTTTTACGTCATTACGATTGCAGCTACTACAGTTAGTATACCTACAAGGATTGAACCTGCTGTACCCATCATAATTTTGTTTGTTGTTGCGCTTGCTCGCAAATTATCTTCACGCAGCTTTGAAAATTCCCTAATAGTATCTTCACGCCCTGTGGCCACTGATTTTTCTATACTATCAAGTCTATTTTCGATATTATTCACTTTTTCTTCTAACACACGATATCTCTCGGCGCACAGGTCAACGTGTGCTTCTAAATTGGTTCGCTCTAATTGAGTAGTTTGGATACTTTGGACTGACATGTTATTTTACTTGCCATTTCTTTAATGTTCTCGTACATTATATTAATAGCAGCTTTCCTATATGTTAATTCATTTGATGTCGTATTAGTTTTAGTTTTAATTTATATAGTTGCCAAAAGTGTGTTTGCCTAATTTTGTGTAATAGTATTTAGTAGTTACTCACTAAACGTAAAGTATATGTTTAACAGTTTGGGGTCAATTGTTTCAAATGTACTAGATGAAAAATTAACAGTTTCCCCCAAGTAAGGAGTAAAAGCAACACCATCAAAATCTTGGATTAGAAAATGTACTGGATTGGTGTTTAAGTTAAACACTCCACTATGCTCTACTGCAAACTTAAATTTCCACACACTATGTAGTCCGGTAAACTGCTTTCCGAAGCGGTATTCAGCTAGATCTTGTGCTTCAAACTTAGTCACAGCAAAGGATACAGGCTGGCTTCGTATGCCAGCTAGCTGTATAATAGTATTCGTATTTTGGGTTTGGTTATACGCTATAGTATTTTTAGATCGATGATTTATATTACTCGTGTATGTAATGTCTACTAGCGTATAGGCTGTGTAATTTTCTGGCAAGTGTCACCTTAGTTCCAGAGGCTTTTGCCAAAAGCTCGTCCAGCTACAAACCCACCAGTAAATGCCGCAGCACCCACTGCCGCTTTCGCTGCTATTCGTTTGGCAACTGTTGTCTTCTCTGCGTTGTCGATATTTTGTAATACCATTCCACCACCTTTTGCGTATGCTCTAAATGGTTCATACAATTCACTACGTATAGCATGAGTACGGTAATAGTGCAGCATTTTTGTTGCGACAAGACCACGTTGACTTGAGTTTAATTTTGCCCAATCAGCGGCTAAACGTCTCATACTTTTGTATTGGCTTTCATTGATAGCAAGACCACGTTCTAATCTCATTAGGAAGCTACCAGAACCAGCGGCTGGTTTACCAGCGGCCATCTGGCGCAAATACTGTTTAAGTTGCATATCTGGTACTCTGTTTCCCACTGCTGGGTCAGACATAATTTTATGTAACGCTTGATATAAATCTGATCCACCTTGTCTATACTGCTTAAAGTTTGCTCCATTTGCCAGTGTGCGGGTTGCGTACTGCTGGGCAATTGGTGCTGTTTTAGGATCACTAGCAAGTATATGTAATGTCACGATAGTATTAAAGGCAAAGTCCATAACACCACGCATATCTGCGGCGTCTAATTGTTGACGTGTTCTGTAAAGTCTACTTTCATTGAGGCTTCCAATAAATCCGTACTGGGACTGTGGGGTGGATTCACTCATAGTGTGTCCGCCTTCAATTTCTGACCATTGCTTTGCTGTGTATTGTTTTTCCATACTATTATTTATAATCCTTACAGATTTGGTGTCCAACGATGGCGTGGTACTAGTTTAATCTTGTCTCTGCCTACCACATAGCCTTCACCGCCAGGTTGTCCTTTTGTGTTTGCTGTTACGTCTGCTTGTGCGCTGTCTAGTTGGTCAATTAAGTTGTTTTTAATAGTCATAATCTGTACCACTAATCCAAGGATTGCTGACAATCCTTTGTCGTCGCCAGCCATTAGCTTTGCTTGTTGTCCTTGACTTACTTTACTTGTTTTAAGCCAGTCGTAAAAGCCAGTTTGTAACTGGTTTAGTTTACCTTGTTTAACCATTTGGTTTACATAAGTGTAAATAATGCCGCCCTTGTTGCTTAACCCTTGTTCAGGTGTTAGCCATCCATCAATTAGTTGTGCGTTTGACTTAGCATTAGCCATAATTTCTTGTACTTGGCTGGTGTCTACTTTAGCTTGATGCGGAACATATGTTTGTCCAAGCACCACTACGTCATTAGTATTTAAACGGTTTGTGTCTTTAATACTAGTTCCAGATTTACTGCCAAAGTCATCATAGTAACTGTGTGCTGCTATGCCAATTTGACTAGCGCCAATACGTCTGCCAAGGTCACTTGAACTCACAACACTGTACATTACACTGTTTGGTTCAAAATGATATGCGCCGTCTTTCTCAGCAAATGGTTTACTTGGAGAATACAATAAGTCACCATATACATAACCACGTAAGTCATCTGGTGTGTTACGTTCCATTAATGAAAACACGTCACCCATGTTGTTAGCGAACTCTGTTCTCCAGTCTTCGCCTTTGCCAGTACTCATAACAAATGATTTTAGATCGTCACTGCTAGTACTTTTGTTTTTGCCCCAGCCGTTTTTGCCAGTTAACACAAATGTACCGTCTGGCTCTCTGCCCCAATAAATTGTTGGATTTCCGTCCCACTTAATAGCTACATCGTTTGAATCTTGTCCGAGCCGTTGTAATATAGTCGCTGCTCGCAATGCGCCGGCGCTGCCTTCAGCAAACACAAGGTCTTCGAGGTGTTGGTATTCACGCCCTACCTTGGCTGCTTCTGTAAGTATCTCATGGGCTCTCATTAGCTTTTTTCTTTCCAGTTGGGATCATTTGCACGAATGTTTGCTAGTAGCTCTTCGCCTTCTTTACCCAATGCTTTTACGATAGATTCAACACTGCCCATATCTTCTTTGCGGGCATTAGGGCCTAATAATAGTTTTGCAATTTCATTAATGTCACTTGTAATAAATCCATCTGGATCTTTCTTACCATTAGGTAAACGTTTAAACAACCCAACATAGTTACTCCACAGCATAGCTTTTTCTCTAGCAATAATACTAAGCATCTGATGCTTGTTAACACCTTTAAAAGGTGAGCCTTGTGGAATGGCATGTGTGTGGAATTGTGCCGCATTAGCTGCATTTGGTACAACCATAATATCAACTTGGTGTGAATGGTCTCCCATTGGGACTTTAACGTGTACACTAGTGCCACTTTGTCCTGTTTCAAATCCTGCTAAGTCAAAAGTTTGTCTTAGTTTTTTTCTAATAACAGCATCTTTTTCATCTGGCATGTTGTATTCACTGCGGAGTTGATCCACGTCTACAATCATATCCAAGTCGCCACTAATTTTACCAGGTGTTGGTGTAGCACCTGACCCAATGGGAATAGCAGTTGCATTAACTTTTTGTAATACACCATTAATAGATTTCATAATTGCTGGAATCATTTCATGATCAAAGTCAGATGTACCATCAAAGATGTTACCACCCTCATGAAGGCTATGCGAGTCTTCTCTGCGTAGTCGTTTAATACGACTGCCACGTCTAATTTTGCGCTTACTACTACCGCCTAGTATGTCTTGGATCTTCAATTTTTGATACTCCTCTGGCAAACTTACGAGGATCTTTAGTTTTGATACTGTTAATGAGACGCTTGTTTAAGTCTGCCGCTGTTTGGGCATCAAATGTCTCAGTAATCAGTTCCATTAAATTTATCGCAGTTACAATTACTTGTTCAGCATTTGACTCCACAATTTGCTTCTTGTCTTGTTTAGGAGACATAGCATTAATTTCTTCTAAAATTGATCTAGTTTGTCTTTTCATGTTACTACTATTTATAAATATCGGTGTTAAAACATTGGCGGATAGAACTTATGGCAACTTTGCACTTCCTGATCATGAACTTAGGATCCATAGCATATAAGAATATTACCAACTATGGGATGCGGGCGACTTCCAGGCTTACTAACTCCTGCCCGTTGTTCGTACATCATACTTTAGATACAGATAAGGTCAACGGCGCTGATGTTTTAACACTTAACTTACTCCCTACGTTTTAATAAGTTTTTTAGCCTGTCGGCATTATCAACTGCTGTGGTTGCTGGCTGTACTGATTCTTGCCCTGCGGGACTAACAGTAGCCTTGTTTTTTAAATTCTGATAAATGCTTGCTACTTGTCCATCTTCACCTTGTTCATCCTCATCTAAATCTGTAATTCTAAGTGTATTCATATCATAGCCCAAGTCTAGCTTGGATCCAACACCACTACTACTACGTGTTTTCATAAACTGGATCTGTACCCTGCCACGCTCACGCATTGCTCTTGAGCTAAAGATACCAATTAAGTTGTCTGCTGTGTTAATCTTACTAATACCACCAGCAATGTGACTGTGGTCAAACTCTACTTCATCAACAGCACCACGGTTAAGTTGCGAGGCTGTAACAAACAATATGTTAAGCTCAATAGCTAAGTTACGTAGTTCTTCACTTACATACTTGTCTTTAATAAACTGATCACTTGGATTAACTTTAACGCTAACAGGCATCATAAGATCCAAATAGTCTACAAATAATCCATCAATTTTAATTTCGTTTTGTATCTGGAATTCTTTGATATATGCTTTAACATCGTTAACTGTAGCACCGTTAGGCATTTGAATTACTTGTAATACACCAGCTTTTTTACTTGCCATACGTACTTTAAGTGCTGTGTCATCAGCGTTCCGCATTACGTCTTTAGTACTCTGGTTTGTAACCATAGCATCAATACGCATACTACATAGTTCTTCACTAAGCTCTAAACTTACATATACTACATTCTTGCCAGCCAAACTCCAGTTGAGTGCCATGTTCTGCATAAACAAACTTTTACCACTACCGGATCCACCAGCAAAGATGTTAAGTTCGCCTGGATTAAATCCACCATATAGTATCTTGTCAAGGCTTTCCCACCCTGTACTGTTTTGTCCACGGTTGTCTTTGATGCTTTGAATACGTCCTGCTGGATCGGCCCAGTAGTTAAGCCCAAGGTCTTTAGCAAGCCCAATGCCAACTGCGTCTTTAATAAGTTGCTCAACACTTCCGTACTCATGTCGCTCTAGTTTGTCAGCACTTTCCAGGATAGCACCCTCAAGTGCCTTGTGTCTACAAAACTTTTCATACTCGTCCATAAACCACTTTTTGTGGTCATCTGTAATCTTTGATCTTACATCGTCAAATTCAATTCTAATTTTAGCTTTAATTTGCTCATGTGTAGGTAAATCGCTGTAGCCTTCCACATGTTCTTGTATAAAGTCTACCACAGGCTGATACTTGCGAGTAAAAAACTTACTGCTAGTAATAGCATTACACCGAACAAACAAGTCCTTGTCAGCAAGTAAAAACTCAATGAACAGCTTTTGCAAATCTTCTGTGTATTCTTCACTCATTACGTAACTTCTTCAATATGTATTCCTCTCGAGTGTAGATCAGTTGCCAGCTTTTATTCTTACGTGGAACAAAACCGTCATTATCTATTTTTATAACATACATCCAGTATCTTGTCAACCAAATACGTTTGTTTGACTCATCACTATATACTGGTAACCAAGCAAACGATGTTTTCCATTCTGAATCTAATTTACCGTAAACGCCTATTGGTTTCAAATAATTTATCCTTAATCTTTACAGTATGATCGAGCAAGTAACTGAATTTTAGTACTGTTTGTTTCAACACTATCCAGTATGCTCTTTACTGTAAATAACCTACCATATTTTTCTACTGCGTCTGCAGCATCTTTACAATCTTCCCAAGGAGGGAAGCTCACATTCCAGCCTCGGTGGATGGCTGTTTTAACTAAATCACCGCCTGCTTTATCAGCATCAGGAACAAGTATTACTTCTTTTTTAAGATCATCAATAATATCGCATTGTACATCACTGGGAGTATTACCACTAGTAGCAATACCGTTAACCAGTAGTGCGTCCATTTGTCCCTCAGTTACAATTACATACTTATGTTTATGTTGCGCATCTAAATTATAAACAAAATGCTTGGGCATCTGATGATAGTATTTTGGTGTAGTTTTGTCAGGAGGAGTACCTGTCCAACGAGCAGTATATCCCACTACTTGCCTTTTATAACTAAACGGAAGTATTACACGATTTTTAAAATGACTGTATGGCGTCCACAACCATTCTGAATGGAAACTCATGCCTCTGTCTTCAATATACTGTACTGCTCGCATAAATGCTTCTAACTGACTTGCTGTTAGTTTGTCAGTGTCTACTTCATTAAGTGTAACTGCGTCCTTTGGCAGATCTGCTGGTTGCCAAGTTATCTTAGCCGCAACTTTTTTCTCAGTTGCCGTTAAGAACTCAACTACTGGGCTTTCATTCTCTTTAAGTAGTTCAAAATTTACTCGTTGGATTTGCGCTGGATCAACACCAAAAGATACTAACAAGTCATTAAGTGCTTTGTTGATTCGTTTACCTGGACTCCAACCTGTTTTATAATTACAATTAAAGCAGTTGTATTGTACTCGGTCATCCTGAAACATGACACCGCCACGTTTTCTAGTATCAGCCGTGTGTCCACGAGCTCTACACATGGGGCAGTTTCCACTGATCCATCCACTGGGCGATTGTTTCCAACCGCCAGGAATACTCTGACGTACGAAATCTAAAACTATCATATAACTATATTACGCTCTATATAGTAATTTGTCAAGTGTTCCTGTGTTATTATTATGAGGAATATAACGGAATCTTACCCACATAAACATACCATCCCAAGTAAATGCTTCTAGGCCACTTGCGCTATCAAATGTCCAATAGTTTTCAGCATTTTCTGGATCTAGTTGTATCTCAAACCAATCACGAGCAGCAGGGCTAGTTTCAAGTGAACCTTCCGCATAAAACTTTCCACTAAAGTTAGTTGTATATATTACTGCAGTATTTGTTCCGTCACTATTTTCAGTTTGTCCTGTGCTAGGAAACTCAGAACTGGTGTTATTAACAAATGTAGTGCTAATAGAGCTTGGCTTAATGGTGGCTATGCCAGCTTTAACTTCTAATACATAAGTTAAGCGAGCATTTTGATCACTATATAAGCCAAATTTGTTGCTATCTAAATCAGTATAAGTAATAGTAATATCATATAAAGCAGGAGTCAATTTACTTAGGTCAGCTTCTGTAAGGCGCATTAATAGCGATCCACTGTCGGTATCTAGAGAAACAAGAGTTTTTGATACTGAAACAGTTTTAGTTGACCGATTGATTATACCAGCAACAAAGGTTTTATTTACGATATCTACTGGCTTACGATTAGTATCAGTTACAAAGAATTCGAAATCATTAGTTACACCTTCATAAGCAATTAACGGCTTATGATTTTGTGCTCCATAATAGGTTGTGCCACGTCTTGTTGGCAGTAAAATTTCACTTCGTTGATTATAACTGTATGCTGTAGCTTGATAATTCATGTTTGTATCTCCAGTAGTATTTATTGTAATAAGTAATAACATGACACATATACCACAAAAATATCAGAAACTGCTAGAAGACTTTCCTTTTTTAACTCTTGTAGCATACGGCGGCAATGAATACGTTGGCATCATGCAAAATGTTGATCAATATCTGGCAAGCATGTATTGTTTTGACAATATTAAAAGCACAGAGTTAAAACGTGAATTTTTAGATCTAGGAGAAGAATGGTGGTGGGGGACAAACAGAATGATCCCCATTAACATTATTTTTAAAAGTCGTTGGGAAAGATACCGAACGTCATTAGTAACATTTAGCCTTAAAGATTTTCAAATTGTTCATGGTCCAACTATTAGCTTGAGTAACATTATACAAAAAAGAGTCAAACGCAGAAATATTCAACTAGTAAGAAAATCTAACTAGTACGTAAAATTGCGTTCTTTTGCGGATCAACAGTTCTTAAACGTCTAGCAGTTTTCTTTTCAGCAGCATGTAACAATAGCCCACGCCTAATTTCATTACTGTGGTTAGGCATTGTGCTGTGCATAACTTTTGGATGCCAACATACAAAACTACCTTTTGGTCCTTGGTGTTGTTTATAATTGTCCATAAAGAATAAGTCAAACACACTCTTGTCAGCATACATATTTTGATAATAATCGTAAATGTATTTGTGTGAACCAGGAACATATCCAGTTGCTCCATTGTTTTCATCAAAGTCACACAACATTACCATAAATTGTAATCCCAGTAAACCTTCTGTATACTTAAACTCTTTAAATCTATATGGTGTGTCAATATGTGGACGAATAAAATTCATACCAGGGTGTAGTACAATAAAGTCACACATATACCATTCCCAGTTGCCTTCTCCAAATGCCGCATCTGCGCACTTGCCCAAGTCTGGCTTAATAATGTTATCAATAAAATGATTGCCTTTGGGTTCGTCAGTCCAGTAGTATGCCCAATCAACTTCAGCAATCGCTTCTGGTGTCATGTCTTTAAGAGTTTCCCATCCAAACCATTTCATGTTCTTGTCGTGTCCACGCTCTGGTGGGTAATGTTCAGCAGCCCAGGTATTTAATTCTTCAATACATTCTGGATCAAATCTACCTTCCCATAAGGTAAATCCTGTTTCGTGTATGTCGCTTACAAATTTTGTTTCATCCATGTTAATATCCTAATTGCTCACATATCAAGTTGATATGTACTATGCACGCCATTGCGTAAGAATGGGCATGACTTTTCTTAAAGTAGTATTCGTTACCAGCTGGCTTCTTCCATACTTGTTCGTTTATCGTTTGCCACGTTTCGTTGACAAGATGGCGTTTCGCAGGCCGTATCATCGCTAGCACTGATGCTAACTGTTCTACCGAGTGCGGTTTTAATTGTTTTAATAACTCGCTGTGCCCGCTTAGGTGAAAGACTTTGTCGCTGAAGTCCGTATGTTCTAGAAGTTGCCATAGGGGTTCTCTTTCCATTAATTGTGTTAAGTGTTCATTGTCTTTAACGTCTTTGTATATACTTACATTCAGGACATCTAACTTAAAATATCCAGTTTCATCTGCTGTTTTGTGATCCAATGTACATAATCCAGTATACGGATCCACAGGAACACGATGCGCATACACACCAGTGTTATGTTTTCTATCTTTTATACGAGCAGTCACATGCTTAATTTTACTTAGTGCCTGTGTTCTGTCTGCGAAATCTAAATCAATATCTGGCATGTTTTATCCTACATTAAAAATAGTTGTACCATAGCAATGCTATTCATTACAACAAACCATAGTGTTAATACCATAGCAAATCCAGCTTTACGTATACTTGTACTTATTACACCTAGTACACTGCCAACCAAATACATTGGTATGAAGATTTTAGTAGCAGGCGCAAGTACTGTAAATGTTAGCACCGCACTGGCGCCAATTAACATAATAGCTTCTGCTAGTTCACAGTAAAACGCCACTTTGGAAAGTCGATAACTCTCTTTAAAAAATTCTATTACTGTGTTATATGCTTTAATCATGTTTCTCTCCGTCGATAATATGTCTAACCCAGGAACAATCCTGTGGTTGTTGTTTTGTTTTTTTGCCCCAGTGTGCTGGATCAATACTATTTGCTACACGGTTAAAGCATTCTTCGTTCATGCTATTCAGTGCTGCTTGTGCTCGGTTACTACATATAACTAACCAAGGAGAGATTTTACCACTCTCAACCCAGTCAGCAATAACATAACCACCAGCACTTTCCCAAAACGTATCAAAATAGGCTGTCTTACTTGCTTGCTCGATAAATCGTTCTAGGGCACGATCAACTGTTTCTTTCTTTAAGTGTTCTTTTACAAACAACATATACATTGTGTCAGTTGCCCAGTCTCTGAGCTTTGCTTGTTTGCGTACCAACCAACGTGTGTATGCTTCAGGGTCAATTACCTTGGTGTTAATACAATAGCTTCCAAACTTTACAAACGCACTAAAATATTGACTATCAACAAAGTGCTTGTACTCTTTTGGTTTACTCTGCATCCCTAACCGATAAAACAAATCAAAAGCTACAAAGCCAGCCCGTGTTTCAGGGAAGTCTTTTTGTAGCCAGCGGCGTTTCTTCTCACAAATATGAGACATGAGTGTACTCTCACGTTTAAAGACTTTGCCACAATAATCACATTTCATTTGAGTATATCTTTAATTTCTTTTTTAGTCATATCCTGCTGTTCCATGCGATCCTTAAACTCTGCTTTGTCAGTTATCGATGCCAGTAACTCTAGCTCATCATCATTAAATTGCGGAAACTGTGTAGCTAACCATGTTGTTAGTTTATTTTTCTTGCCTGCTTTGCCAGGAGGGATCCATTCATGTCGCTGTGTCTTGCCTACACCAGCAATCTGTAATAGCTGGTGCTGTAGTTGCGGATGAGCTTTAAGTGTATTAAAGTCCTGGTTCGCATACTCGTTAACAATTACCAGATAACTACTGTCCATACTACCAGAAACAGAACTAGCCCAGCGTTGTTGGGTCCACATACTTTTACCCATCTTGATCTGATCATCTTCGTCTAGTGTATCCCACCATTTTCTATCTTTAGTGTCCAGCGCCCGCATTTCAGATGCGATACTTAATTTACTGCTCATTACCAAACTCCCAATGTACGTCCGTTCCCTGCTATAATAGCACAACATGTAACAATATGCAAGACAATCCAGAACGTTCTAAAAAATAATGCACGTTTTACATCTATCTGCGCAATCGGCAAAAACTCAGGCTTGTCGTCGTCAGTTTCGCCAATGGGCATGCCAACGGTGCGAGCCCAAGTTTTAAGCCAGCGCCGTTGGCCACTCATTATAGCGAGTTCTTTTTGTCTTGGATCTCAGCACGGCGAGTTTTGGTTAGTTTACCCAAGTCTCCTAGTGCGCCACGAGCACGAGTTGCTGCGGCTTTGGTGCTTTTAGTTTCCCATACAGTATGTTCTGCTAGGTATGCCTCAAATGAAGCGACGATCTGTTCATGTAATGTCATATTTTATTCTCCTTATAACATGTTTTATTCTATTAGCTTTAATAGCTAATCTCTTTACCAAAGATCTTCTGTACTCAGAACATCTGGAATCTTGTTTGTTTCTTTAACAAAGTAAATGCACTTTGGATTATCTTTGTCTTCGATTGGTACTGCTAGAATGTGGCCGTATTTAAGTTTAGGGAAGTACCATTTCATATCTTGATATATGTTTACTATCTCAACTTCAGTAAACTCTGGCATGAACCCAGTAATTGGATTCATAATGAATGCTTTAAATCCACGGTCATTTAAGCTAGTAATTGGCAGTACTTCTGGATCACCAACGCTGGGATCACATATAACCAAATGCCAATCCAGTGGTACATTAACTGTACGGTTACCAATTTTTAGTACAGCAGCAGGACTACTAAAACTTTCTAAAAATACAAGTGGAACAAAGATATAATCTGCGTTGTCTTTGTCACTGTAATCTAACACACAGTAGCGTATGTCTTCTATTTCTTCTGGGACGTAATCTAAATCATAGCATTGATTTTCCACTGTTAAAATTTTCATTTGTAATTGACTTTCTCTACCGTAAACGGATAGTTTGCTTCTTTATAAAACTTCTTACGCTCAGTTAAATGTCGTTTACTGAACTTTGCGCTGCTCGTAATATCCCAAATTTGTACACTGTCTTTGTCTTGTGCTTTACGTATACCACGTCCAATACTTTGAATTACTCGAACAAAGGACTTTCCAGGTTCGAGAAGTACAAGATTAAAAATCCTAGGGATGTTAATACCCACTGCTGCAACTCCGTATGTTGCGATGATAATTTTGTTAGTTGCTTCACTAACTTCATCATATTCATCTTTTCTATCTTTAGACTTCATACTGCCACTGATAAACACAACATCATCTCCCAGTCGTTCCAGTAGTCCTTCTCCTGCTTTAATACGATCAACAAGCACTAGTGTATTACCTGTTTCAGCCATATTTGCGATCACATCACTCAAGTAGTCTAAACGATTTGTGTCAGTTGTCAAGTACGTTAGTTCACTCTGATAATTACCATAGCTTACACTGTCTTGTAACTGTAAAACATTAACATCGCATTGCGCAAGTACGCCCTGCTCTTGTAAGTCACTTGCCGCTAACTGGTGTACTACTTCGCCTAAACTTACTTCCAAACTTAATCGCTCATGATCTGCTTTTGGAATAGTGCCAGTTAGCCCCCAACGGATAGGCACATTACGGAAACTGCCAGTTAGTAATTTCTTCAATACGTCTGCCTTAGCTTGGTGTACTTCATCTACCATAATACACACTACGCCTTCTGAGAAGTCATCTAAACTTAGTTGACTCTCACCATCACGGAAACGTTTTTCCATGATGTTTAAACTTTGCCATGTACAAATGGTGTGTGTTTTACCAAAGTCTTTTCTATCACCAAAGTACACACCTACATCTAACCCAAGGTTAATGTAATCTGCTTCTGTTTGGTTAACCAAGTCTTTGTTTGGCACGATAACAATACTGCGCCCGTATGGCTCAATTAAGTTACTCATTACGGCAGTCATTAGTGTCTTGCCTGCGCCAGTAGCAATTTCTTGGATGCTCTGTGGGTTTTCAATAAACTTATTGATAATCTCAACCTGATAATCACGAAGCATAACTGGCTGTCCAGCTGCTGGGTGTTTCTCTGGCCATACCCGGTCATTAAAATGGGTTTCAGTTACTTTAGTAAATTTAAGATCCCAAGGTGTCCTGTGGTCCTCTACTTCAAATTCATATTTCTGTTCTTGTAAAATAGGAATAACATGGCTCAGCGCATTTACAAATGTGCTTCCGCCCATTGTAAAAAAGCCCACACATCCATCCCACCTTCCTAGTTTATAAGCAGGTACGTGTCTAGCATATGGCATAAGAAACTTTAATTTCTGTTCACATTTGCGGCGGGTCTGTAAATCGAGTCCTTCGATTTTGCAGTTAACTTCATCTTTTAGGATAATTTTACATTTCATAATTTTACTGTACACTATAATTTGAGTATTGTCAATGAATACTTATGAGAAGAAGGGGGCGGTAAGACATCTTGCTTACCGCCCCCAAGTTGGCGTGATAGTATTGAGTGAGAGTGACGCAGACAGAGGAGGTCTACTACCACGCTTTCTTTTATTAAGGACGCCGCATGCATGTCATTTCTACATACCGCTTCCATTTGTCACCGTTCATCTTTTTTAGATCGGCAATTTTTAAAACCATCCGCAAGCTCATTTCACGTAGCTTGAGTCGGTTAGTGTGAATATAATCCAGCAAATCTGCTTTATCAGCAGCTTCGAACTTATATTCGTCTAGCATACCGTCACTGACGATCTGCTTACAACGCAACCACTTTTCGTGCATTGTATCCAGTGTAAGGTCCAAATAGTGGCACCGTGACATAATAGCGTCTAGGTGATCTTTAATCTTACCACGAGTCTTTTCAAACTTGAGGTTAGTAATAAAGATAATCGAACCTTTAAACTCGAATTTGTCTGGAATGCCTTCTCTACGAAGGACACTGCTTTCACTACGCCAGCTTAGGAACCGACGTGGGCTGCTATCTAGTGCTGCTTTAAGCAAGTTAAGTGATGTCTCATCGTACAGTACACTATCACAGTCATCTAGTACGAGCACACTACCTTCATTTGCGTATTCATACAACAGTTTGTACAAACCAATAGCACTTGCGGCACCTTTTTCCATTCCATATTTGCGTCCAGTACCCTCGGTACCTCCGCCCATTTTATTCATAATCTCTGCTTCGTTCATTACCTTCTCAACACCGTAGGATTTACCTACACCTGGAGGGCCAGTAACAACCATGCCACGTACAACACCATCGCATGATGCGTATGTCATATCTTCTAGCACTTGAAAACGCTCACGCAACCGTTCAATGATTGCCGCATCAGTTTCAGTTTTTTCTGGTACTTCTACTTCACCATTTGTCATAAGGGAAAAACAATCTTTTCCTTTAATGCTGATACGCACGTTACGATCTGGCATATCACTATGCTCTTTACCACACACTGTAATGTAAGGACCAGTTACGCCCTCTTTATACTCTTTTGTAAGTTTAAAAACTTTGTCTGCTACTGGCAGATTACGGTATGTTCCGGTATGTACTATTACTTGTTGCATCTGTTTCTCACTCCATTTGCGTTATCTATACATTCATAATAGCATCGTGTATCCAGTAAGTCAAGTACTTTCTTGTATTCTTACATAATTAATTACAGTTTCTTTACACTGACTAAACTTGCTGATGGCATGTGTCTTAATTTTACCAGTAAGTGTAACTCGCTTGCCTTCTAGCAATCCTGAAATGTCAGGCTCCTTGCTGAAGAAGAATTTAACAATGTTTTCATTATCGTCCAAGCAAGTAACCAAATGGATACCATAATTGCTGATAAACTTAACATCACGGATCAGTGCGCTGAAGCGGAGGCGTTCACCACGGTCTCCAATGAACTCACTTTTGTCACGATAGCTGTCAAACCAGTCATCTAACTGATCACGCTTATCTGCGATCCGGCGGCTGTTTGGCAGGCTGGCAATAACACTAACACCAAATGGGTCACAAACGTCAGTACCAACTGCTCGCATAACACCTTCTTCAAAACTGTTCAGAGTGCCCATAAGTTTTTTAGCAACCAATGACTGCCTAAAGTATTCACGTATGCCAGCTGCTCGTTCTCGCTGATCGTTAGAAATTTCTGGCATTGTCTCAAAGTCAGTAACACTTTTCAGATAGTTGATAATTGCTGATTTGTTATCATATACTGTAGTTGATATAGTGTGGTCATAAAAGCCGAACCCACTTTTGATAAACCCTTGCTGGTCATCAACATATACTGAAAGCTCAAGTGCTTGTATGGAGTTATATACAGTATGGTTTTTCATTATGACTTACCTCCAAATTTCTGAATACGGGCAGTTGCTTCAACTTGACGTTGCGCATGCTCCATGTCGAAGCTTCTAACATGTGACCAGTTGCCACTGTTGCTTAACTCGCCATGTAACTTACGTGATGCCTTTTGGCTTAATGAAGATACAATTTGAAAGTCGCCGTTTGCGTTGCTTGCTTCTACTTGCCACATAGTCATCTCCTTTGTTATTACTACTTCAATATAGCCGTTCTTGAAGCAAATGTCAAGAAAAAAGCGAAGCATAAAATCCTTCGCTTTCAATAGGTTGTAATTTTTTTAGGGTAAAAGGTTATACAGTTGTCTTATATTTCTTAATGGTTTCTTCAGTCGTTATACCCAGCGTCCAATTTTCCGCCGCATCTTCTACATAAGGAAAACTCTTGTTAGGATAGTTAATTTCACCAACTAAGTACCCAGGATTAAAGAACTGTACACAAAATGATCCGTCTTGAGCCAATCCAATTAACGATTGTTTACCTTCTTGATTACTAAAAACTTTTATAACTTGCATTTTTATGCCTCTTTAGATAAACTTGTGCGACACACTGTTGGGTATTTAGAAAAAGTTTCGTAAAGAGTTGTAGACGAATCTTGTGGCTCACCAACTAATAATGATTCACTAGCAAGAAGTTTTGTATATGACTCTTTATCATATCCTAGTTCGATTAGTTCTTCTTCATAATCTTCAAATATATCTTGGTGGTGACTGTATAGATTTTTAAATGTTACTTCAGAAGTAGGTTTTTCCTTGAATTGAGATAAGTTTAAATTTAACGAAAAATTTGACGGTATTTCCAAAATTGTGTCGTTAATAGTATCAATCTCCGCAACATCAAATATTTTACTGTTGGTTACCTTATCAATTTGACGCTGGAAATTGATGTGGTTAAGATCATTATAATTATAGATATCTTCCATATACAATTCTAATGATCCCCAACTTTGTCTTCGTTTTTTTGTAAATCCACAATCCAGTAACTCATTATTAGATAATGATACCATATCGTCTTCAGGCAATAACGAAATATGATCCAATTTCATGTCCATATCCAAATAATCTTTATTTAAATGAAACGGCTTATGCTGTGTGTTGATCATCTTAAGGTGTGGTTTTCTTATAGTCTTTTCCCATTGCGTAATCAATTTAACAACCAATGGGTTTTCCATATTCAGTTTCCAGGAAAGTGATGTTTTTTCTACTTCTGGATTCTGTCGGTATAAGTTATACGATTCACGATATTCAGGTCGTTCATGTTCCGAATGCACAATCCATTCACCATTATTGTCTGTTTCATCAGTTAACCCAATGGTAAAGATTAAAGTCTTGGCTGTCATTTTTTTACGTTTACCCTTTTAAAAAAGCCACTTGGGCTATCCATCGCACTTATTAATTCTTCCCACATTGCGGGACTAATAGCAATGGCCTGTGGTGTCACTTTGTTCTCTTCCCATTGTCTAATATAAACAATATCGTCAAAACTGTTAATGATAAGATCTTCATAATTTCCACTGTCGTCCATGACGGTGATTACAATCTCGTCATGGTCCATTTCTATGCTGTACATTTATGAAAAATGTTGGTTTAGCATTTCGATTCGATCTGTTGCTGACGCCATTTTGTCGAGTTCTTCTTGGATAGCTTCTACAATGTCACTATGCTCACCAATACCAACTGCGTGGTTCATGTATACCAAGATGTTTGTTTTGGCACGTTCTAGCTCACCCTCGGCGTGCATACGTGCTGCTTTTACTAATTGAGCTTTCATTAAATTGTCCTTTTGCGACGCTTTGTTGATAGACAACCAAGTACAATAGTGACAACGGACCCAATAAATGGGATCAATGTGGCTGCTGTCCACCATGCGTTAATACCAATATCATGGCATCGTTTAACTGTTACTGCGAGCATAACCCAAGCAATGGCAATTAGTGCCACCAAAGCAAGGATAACTCCGATGCCACCACTGCCCTCCATTGCGATTGTCACAATAATAAGCGCAACAAACGTAATTACTAGTGTTGCCCAATATTGGCTTCTAGTAGATACACCGTTGAAACTAAAGTTGTCTTTAAAATTATCTGTTAGCATTTGTTTCTCTTTCATGTTTATTTACTTTGTTAATTTTGGTGTCAATTAAGGAGTCGAACCTTACCGCAGTAGTTGACATGACGCCTGTGATGTCTGTTACTGTTAGCGAACCCGCATTGACGAATTAGGGTGTCCTTGGTGCGGATGGAGAGACTCGAACTCTCACGCTGTAAAGCACAGGTACCTAAAACCTGCGTGTCTACCATTCCACCACATCCGCATTATTCTTGGAGCGGCTACGGAGAATCGAACTCCGGTCAACAGGTTGGAAACCTGTAGCTCTACCATTGAGCTATAGCCGCATTATTTGGCTTTCCAGCTACCTTAGGAGTTTACCATATAGGGCTTCACTTTACGCTACGACAGCTTTTAACTGAGAGATCGCAGCAACTAAGACTGGAAACTTTGGTGCCCCGTGTCCGACTCGAACAGACCACCTATTGATTACAAATCAATTGCTCTACCGGATGAGCTAACGGGGCGTTATCTTCTTACTCTACAGACTGGACAAAAATCTCCATGTCCTAATTCTGTTTTACATTCACTGCATGTTTTCATACAGTTATTTATCTACGTACTTAATGGCTGGAAAGGTAGGACTCGAACCTACAACCTTTTGTACCAAAAACAAATGATCTACCATTGATCTACTTTCCAATAGTATGGCGGGCAGCCAGGGATTCGAACCCTGGGAGGACTTTCACCCTCGTCGGTTTAGTAAACCGGTGCTTTCGACCACTCAGCCAGCTGCCCAAACTTTGGCTCCTCCTGCTGGGCTCGAACCAGCGACAATCTGATTAACAGTCAGACGCTCTACCAACTGAGCTAAGGAGGAATAAAGACTGCTTATTGCTAACACACCTATCAACACTTCCTCCCTCACCTAGCCTTATTGACATTGCTAGTTACGTTCGGTTGCTACTTGTGTGTAGCAATAAGCAGTCTTCCTTTATATCTTAGTACCAATATAATGTATCATGTACACAATGTCAATAGCTAATTTACGTTCTTTACCTTTTTATTTTGGTGGGACCGGTCAGATTTGAACTGACGATCGAAGCGTTATGAGCGCTCAGCTTTAACCAACTAAGCTACAGTCCCACTATTCTTTGGTACTCCCGACCGGACTCGAACCGGTAAGCCTTGCGGCGACAGATTTTAAGTCTGTTGTGTATACCATTCCACCACGGGAGCATTAACTAAGTTTATGGTGGTCCCTATAGGATTCGAACCTATGACCTGCCCATTAGAAGTGGGCTGCTCTATCCAGCTGAGCTAAGGAACCATCAAAAACTTAGTTATACTTGTACAGGATCCTTTCCAGTAATCGTAAACATCTTCACTATGATAGCATTAACCTCATCCTCTGTCAAGTAACCTTTTACAGTATCTCCTTCAACTGTGATACCAGGCATTTCTGTCAAACTACCTTTAGCAAAAACCGCAATCTCATACAAGCCATGGTCTTTGCCATACCCATTGTTAATAATGCTTAGGCTATACTTGTCACCAAATTCTAATACCATCTGTGTGGGATTAAATTCAAAGTCTGCGAGTTTCATAGCATCACCTTAACAAGAATATTTCCAATGTTTAGCACTAACAATATCATCGTGAAGATTAATACTGTGTTAGACATTAGATTCATTATAGATTGTGGAGTCATTATGCTGCTACCATTTCTTGAGTACAAACATAAGGAGTGGTCCACTTGCCAACTTGGATGTCAGTGTAGTGGCTACGGCTAAAGTAGTCAGTCATTGAATCGTCGTTGTTAAAGTACTTGGGACCTTTCATTGCGTCCAGTAGTTCGTTTAAAAACTTACGCTGTACACCGTTATAGTGCTGGTCGATCCAGTACTCATTGACTTGGATATAACCTTCTCCGTGTGTAAAGTTATCGCTAAAGTCAATAGCGCCTGATTTAATGTTAACACAAAGGGTTGAGTGGTTATTAACACCAATGCTAGCTTTCATGTTGTACTTTTTTAGTACTGCTTTGATAGCTGGAGCAAGTTCTTTTTTCATCGCTTGGGATACATATGCCATTCTCAAAGTCCTCTTTGTTTGTTTAACCTATACATACTTTCTAGCAGTTCTAGATCAGGATGTCAACAGCTAATTTCACTTTTTTTAAACTTTTTTAACATTTTTTCTTGTTCAGCATATGCTTCAATTTCCCACGGACGTTCAAAGTAAGGAATATCACTAGGCTCAAACATAGGAAACTCACGACGTACTGATTGCTTAATGTGTACAAACTCATGGAAGACGGCAGTAATAAGGTCTTCTTGACTCATACCTTTACGAACACGAATCTCATATTCACGATCATCGTCACCTTCAAGCACATCTGCTTCAGCTTCAAGACCTTTGGAAATCTCAACGTCAACTGCTAGTTTACGGTGTCGTGGCAACCAATAGTCTTTAGCAAACCATAATGCTTCTGTTACTATTGCCCGCTCTTTTTTAGTACCACCGATTACACTATACATCATCGTTAAACTTTTCCTCAATAGATTTAATATGCTTGCATTTACGAAACGCTGGACAATCACACTGCCATCCCGCATCTGTTAGTTTAATTGTATACTGGTCACCTTTACTACCAATAGCGTTCCATTCAGTACCCGCTGCCCAATGTCCTTTGGTAATAATAACTTCCGATGGCCATGTTTTAGGACCTCTCATATAAAGCTACCTTCCTAACAATTAACTTACTCTTATACAATACAGTAAGACGTCTTGCTTGTCAAGCCGGTTAATGCAATTTTTTTGTACGTTGATTCCGCATTATCTGATGATAGTCTATTACAGGGTCTAATGGTATGTCGTGAATTCTATAAATCTGAAATGAGCGTAACACTCGATGTACAATTATATTTTGTTGTACAATCCACCTATACATATTAACACCAGGACCAGCTTTATAGAAAGGATTATCATATTGTTTCATGCTAGGATACATTTCATCATACATCCGGTTAACTACATAAGGCATGTTTGACATTACTGTATCCATTGTCAATGATGTGCCAAAGAAAAATACATCATCAATGTTAGGCAAATACCACTCCTTTATCATCAAAAACATTTCACTGTAGAGTGTCTTTTGATGTAATACTCTGTTGTTTGGAATGATGTCTAACAATGTTAGTTTAGGGTTAAATGCAAGGTCGTAACGACATTTGACAACAATATCAAAAATCATATTGTTGTCAAACTCATACTGTTTCTTTAATAAATTTGCCTGCGCATCGCTGTAGAATAAATTATCCCAGGATGAATATTGAACAAATTTTTCTTCAACTTTTATTTTTTCGAAAGGATAATATTTTTGAATGTCTTCTAGTATATGCTGTTTGTCGTGCGATTCCAGAACTGGAGACATTACACCGTCGACATTTCTTTTATACGTATTGGTGTTCCAAGCATGCCCAAAGTATTTGACATTTATGTTTGGTAAATCAAAAAAGTGTTTAATACTTTGGGCGCATTTGTTGTAAGTTCTACATTCACCAGATAACAACACCGCAACATTTTTAATTTGTCCTATATGTAAATCAAGCATGTATCAAACTCCTGTTTTTTATTCCCATGCTTTGTAAAAAAGAATAGAAAAATGTTTCCTGAGGAACAGCGTACATGTCATGTGTCATATGTTTGAACTTATTGTATAATCCTATAGTGTTGAATGTCTTGCTATCACAGTAGAAAAAATCTTTACTTACATTATACTGCTTAAACATATCAAAAACTTTTGGTTGTTGCTCAGTATAGTCTGAAACTGTGTACACTGTATTTTTGTCGCAACCTTTAAATTCTAGATTAAGATTTTCAAAACTTATATACGTGTTTAGGTAAATACAAACATCATAAAAACTTGAATGTTGTTGATGTGTATTTTGTAATAATTCAAGCTCATATTGTTGTTTATCTAACGCAAGTTTTTCGACATTTCTTTCAAATGATTTACTAGGATCATCATAATAGAAATATTTGACATTGTCAAATACTTTGAAAAACTCTTTATATGTATTGGGTATAGGGTTAGGTCCACTACAACAACAAGCTACTCTCATGACTTTATTTATATTAAGCCTTATTTTTAGTTTTTGTGAGAGTTTTTTTAGGTGCTTTCGCCTTAGCTTTGGCTGGTTCTTTGGCTGGTGCCTTAGCTTTAGCTGGTGCTTTTGCCTTAGCTTTCGCCTTAGCTTTGGCTGGTGCTTTGGCTGGTGCTTTGGCTGGTGCTTTGGCTTTGGTAGGTTTCTTTTTCTTTACTACCTTTTTGGGTGTTGGTTCCTCAATAACTTTATCATACCAACTAGATCGTTGTAGTAATGGAGCGACCGCAGCTTCACACTGTGAGTCGCTCCAATTAAATTTTTTCTTAACATCTGAATACAATGCTTCTTTATCAGTGTATATAGTTATCATATTGTGAATAATACGGTCAATCTCCATCCAATTCATAGATTGATATCTTCCATACCCGCCGCACGTAATTTTACAATGTTATTGATTTGGAAACCTTTTGTGTCCAATGCTTTAATCAATCCCACGTACTTGTTTCGCACCAAGGCAAACTCATTACATATGTGCTGTTGGTCAACTACTTCCTGTTCACCATCAGCATACTTGTCCGCATCTCTACTACTTAGAGCTCGGTTGTAATGTTCGAGAAACTTCTTATATTTCTCTGTTTTAATTTTTCGCAATTCAATATTCAGATATTCCAGTATTGCCTCAATTTCCTGCAATTGATTAAAACGATACTCAACTATACCAGGCATGTCACGACTGTGACGTTCTACGTTACCTTTAAGCCCACATTCTTTACGGGCTTCGTCTAGTTCTTTTTCATAAAAATCAATTGCAGGAATAAGGTTACTGATATCTTTACGGATGTCATTAAACCAGCTCATTTACCATTCATCATCTTCATTAAATTCATCCAAGTCTACATGTTCAATATAGTTGTCTCGGATGACTTTATCAATAATGCTGTCAAATCCTACCAATTCGTCTGCTACTGCTTCAATTTCAATGGTGTCTTCCAATGTCATAAAAAACTTGTGACAGGCGTCATGTTTATCTTTAACTGATATATACGGCTTTAATGCCATCCAAAGGTTTACAAATGTTTCAATTTCGTCTTCACTCAGCTTCATGCGTTGTAGTTTCCTCAGATAATGGTGTGTTGTTATTTAGTTCATCAGCATCAATATCTTCTTCTACTACTACAGGGTCCACTTTATGATCATCCCATTCAGTCATGATAAGATCTAATGCGCCGTCTTTATTGGCATTCCAAGGCTTGCGGAACATTTTAATTACTTCACCAGTTACGTGGCTAGTATACTCTAAACTGTTACCGCTTTTCTTAAGAACTTCCTTTGCTTCCAAAAACTCTACAAGTCCACTATATGGGCTCATACCTGTTTCATATGGAATTTCAACTTGTACACTTTCAAAGGGTTTAGCATAACGTGTTTTCATTACTTTACACGCCGCTCTAATACCATGTACTTGTGACGTCTTATTGCCGTCTGCGTCTACTTTTAGTTTAAGTTTACGCATAGCAACCACAATACTACTCGCATAGATAAAGCCTTGACCACCTGAAATCTTATCATCTGGATCAAACATATCTTGTGATGCGTATGTGTGGTTGGTTGCCATTAGTCCTACGTTGTATTCGCCCAACATGTTAACAGTGTTACGAACCAATGATGTTAGTGCTTTAGGCTTACGGCCCAAGTCACCTTTCATATCACCTGCTTCAAACTGTTTAACATCAGTTGGGGTCAACATCATGCCTAATGAGTCAATCACAAACAATACCTTAGGACGTTCATCCTTTTCTTTGTCTGCGTAATCTTTTTTGTAGTCAATCATGAAATCACTCATAACTTTGGCTACATCGTCAATCATTGCTAAGTTAAGTTTTAGCAATTTTTCAGGACTGGTGTCTACGTCTAGTGCGTGTAACCAAGTCTCGTCTAGTGCGTTTTCAGTATCAATCAGCACAACAAAAATGTTTTGATCTTGTGCTTGTTTAACAATATTACCAGCCGCAATGTATGATTTACCTGCGCCTGATTCTCCTGCTAGTACTGATACTTTACCAAGTGGGATACCTTTTTCAAAGTCTCCACTGATTAGTTTGTTTAGTGTGTAATTACCTGTTGAGATCCATGTATCTGGATCATTAAACCCGACACTTAGTCCGGGTACCGCTTTGGTAATATTTTTGCGGAATTTACTTACGTCAAATGCTCTTGCCATTATTATCTCCAAAAAATGTAGAATAGGCGACTATTGCCGCCTATTATAGTTTTTACAAATTAGTTGCTACGGTTGCGAATTGCTGCAAGAATATCTTGCGCACTTGGCTTTTCAGCTTCACTACTTGGAGCAGGTGCTGGTGCTGCTGCTGGAGCAACATCTTTCCAACCAGTATCAGTAGTTTCTGCTGGTGCCGCTTCTGCTACTGGAGCAGGTGCTACTGGAGCAGGTGCTACTGGAGCAGGTGCTGCTGGTGCCGCTTTTGGAGCACTACCATTATTTGGCGCACTATTTGATGTATCAAGTTGAACGCCTGATGGGCGATAAAAATTGCCCCAACGTTCTGGATCATACATTTTACCATCAACACTTGCTTCAAACATTTCAGCAATTACTGCTAATTCTGATTCGCTTGGTTGCTTTGGAAGATAGTCATTAAGTGTATAAAGACCATGTGTTTCGATTGCAGCACGTTCGTTGCTATCAAGGCTACGTTCACGACGAGCCCAGCTACTTGTACCATAATCAGCGTACTGACCTTTAGTTGTTTTAGTAAGACGGAAGTCTGTACCACCTTCATAATCTGTAGGAAGTTCTTCAAAGTCACTGCTCATAAGAGCACTTTTAATGATATTAAAGATACTAGGATTAATTACGAATCGACGGATTGGATTTTCCGGTGCCGTCTCGTCGAGTGTTCCTTCAGTTACAAAACCTTGGAATACGTATGAACGCTTTTTCCAATACTTGCGACCCATGTCTTCAAGTGCTGGGTCTTTAAACCACTCACGCACTTCGCTGAGTACTGGGCAGCTACCAACTGGTCCCCACATTTCATTACAAGGAACATTAACAACACAACGACGTGAGTCTGGTTGTCCTTCAATTCCTTGAAACTCCATACGGATCATTTGACGTTCACGCCAAAAGAAAGTGTTGCTCGAATCCCCATCTGGAAGGAAACGAAGTACACTTGTTGAATTTTCTGGGATATTCCAAAACGGATAAATTGCGTTGTCTCCACCGCTTTGCTGTCCGCCGCCTTTGTTGTCTTGTGCCTGTAGTTTTGCTCTGATTTCTGCCAATGATGCCATAGTTATTTTCTCCTGTTTGCCTATGTGTGTTGCGTAATGCAACGTTTGCCTAAGTTTGCCTAAATGACAATGTACTTATTGTCACTAATATATAATACCTTCAGTCGTTTGTCAAGGAAATAATTTAGTAATATCGTAGTTTTCTAAAACTTTATTGATATCGTCTTCCCATTGATTCGTTTCTGATTGTACTTTCGTCTCACTTACTGATGGTTTTAACTTAGGCATCAGCGCTGCAAGTGCTTTTGCTGATTTACCCAGTATAGCATCGTCGTTGATGCTGTCAACCATTTTGCTTGCTTCTGCAAGTAAGTTTGACATTGTGCCTTCGCTCTCATCAAGAACGTTAGCAATATACTCCATCACCGCACCTAGTTGTGCTCGTGCTGAAGAATCCTCAAATGTGTGGTTCATTGGATTTTCTGGATCACTGATAATGTTAGTGCCTTCTTTCATCCAAACAGTTTTACCACTGTTTTCAACAATGCTTACAAGATTGTTGATTGCTTCTGATACTTTTGTATTATGTTCACGTACAGCTTGCATTTCTCTTACAAGTGACTGAACATAAGGTAGCGCACCTTCTACATTTTCGTCGAAGTGGTGGACTGTGAATTGTGATTTAATATCGTCTAGTCCATCTTCGTCTAGCTGTTCGTCTTTGCCTTCAAATTGCTCGAGCATAGAAGTATAAGTTCTAGCGCCCTTCATTTTGGTTAGCGTTTCACGGATACTGTTAATACGGGCTGCTACAGCTTCGACAATATCTGCGGTGTCTTCGTTAACAAGTCCATTCTTTTCACTATAACGTTTAAACTCTTTAAGTTTCTTTAATTCCGAACATTGTTCTGCGATATGACTGCCAAAGTCATCATGTGGTGTTCCGCCTGCTTGTACGTGACGTAGCATAGCTCTACCGCCTGCTAAGTTATTACTTGGAAACTTATAACGTTCGCCTTCTGAATTCTCAATGTAGATAGCACTAATATTTCTACTACGTGATCCACGTTGTTCTTCGTTAACTGACTTACTATGCTTGATAACAAGTCTTGCGTTTTCTAGTTTCTGGTAGCTGCTTTTGCTACTACCGTATGCGGCACCGATGCCTTCATTTACTGTATCTTGATTCATATCTCTTACCTTTTGGGCTTGGTAGTCAAAGTCTTTTGGTTCAATGTTCTTTGTGTAATTTTTAAGTGTGTACTCAATGATACTACTGTTTGCTAAATTCTTAATTTGGTATAGTGTATCTTTAAGAAGTTTATGATCTGTACCAACGCCTAAACTCACTTTAATTGCACGAGTGTTATCTGTTTCATCCAGGTTAACCATAGTACCAGTATCAGTCATATAAAAACGGCGGGCTTTTGACGGATCGACAGTGTCGGAACCCTCGTCCGTAAATAATTTTAAACTGTGTCCATTGCCTTTGAGTATCTTAAATATCTTTTCGGCAATTGTTTCTGAACTTAACATTATTAAAAACTCTTTCTATTATAATGTATTTATACTAAAAATGAATTCACATCAGAAAGGAGAATGGCATGGGTGCTAAATCTTCTTCATCACTAAAGCTATCTTTAAGCTCGTTATATGTAACTTCATCATACTGTGCTACCTGTTGTGCGACTCTAACAACCAGCAATGCTGACATTACTAAGTCATCTGTTTCGCCTTCTTTTGCGCTATAACTAGCACCACGAGCAATGAATGTTTTTGTTTCACGTAGTAGTGTGCTGCTGGCAATTTCCATCTTGTCAGTTTCAATCCAGTTTTTAAATTTACTACACGCTGCTAACTTACTTTTATTTGTAGTAGTAAACCCTTTTCTATAGCTTCTGCTTGATCCAGCTCGCCTAGGTTCAGATATAAATGTGCCAGGTAAGTTTTCTTCACCCATCTCATTAATAACAACTAGTGCTGCTTCTCCCAGTGTATTATTTTCTACACTCCAATATATTTCAGCTTCAGGTGCTCCTGATTGTATTTCAACAAGCATTCCACGTAATATTCTTATTTGCTCTTGCACAGGAGTTTTATTGTGCATCCACTCTCCTACTTGTCGCATACCAGGAAGCTCGTATATTTGTATTGCGCTGTTGTCGCCACCCGTACCCAAACTTGGATCCAATCCAGCAATATAAGTTTTTCCATTTTGGAATGGTCTATACCAACGTACTTGCCCAGTTTTCTTGTATACGTCTTTGGTTTCCATCAACGACAACTTTACACTATCAATGAGTGTTTCATCAAAGGCAATGAATTCGTTTAGGTGTTCACGACGGAATCGCTCTTCACCAATTTTGCCTGTTTCTTCATTTGCCCATTCTTGGTCACGGTCTGGGTGATGTTTCCAATCAGCACTGTATGCTTTAAATCCATTTTTGCCAGTTTCTTTTTCATTACCATATGAGTCAGTTGTCTTTAGTGCTTCTCGCCAAATGCGAGCAAATTGGTCATCGTCTTGGTTTGGTGTGCTTGTAATGATACATTTACCACCTGTACTAAGTGTTGGTGATAATGCTGTCCAGAATTCACGAGCAATAGTAGGTCTCACAAACGCAAACTCGTCTAAATATGCTAACGATATACTTAACCCACGTCCAGTATTGTCTGTAGTTGCTTGAGCAATAATACGGCTACCATTGTCAAACTCCAGTGATCCTTTATTATATGCTGTAACACCAGCACGTATAAAGTTTGGTAAAAGTTCGTAAGCAAAACGTATACGCTGCATAATCTCTTGTGCGCCACTATACTTGTGCGCCGCAATTAGAATAGTTTGGTCTGGAATAAACATACTATACCACAGTAAGTATGCGCCCGCCGCAGTTGATTTGCCCATCTGTCTACTAATAAGAGCAATACTGTATCTATGGTTATGATATGAATCCAATAACTCTCTTTGGTAATCAAACAACTCAAATTTAAGTCTACCCTTGGTAGGGTGTTGAATCCAAACATATTGAGTTATAAAGTACTGTGGATCCATAGCACATTTAGCGAGTTCTTGTAACTCATGCGTTGTGTATTTTTCTTTTGTGTACGGGGTTTTGGTTAGTTTTGTATCTACTGACATATATGTACTTATCTAAAAAAGAGACCACACTTTTAATAAGTGCGGCCTCCCCTATGTAAACCTTAAGCCTGTAATTAAGGTAGTATAGTGTTCTTTTAAATACCTGCAAGTTTCTTGAGGTATGATAATTCTTGTGTTGGTTCAGCAGTTGCTTCGTTCATCCAACTAATAACACTTGGGTCTGCCATTGCGTCACGTAGTTGCTCGTCAATGTCTGCGTCATCCCAATACATGTCATCTTCTGGTCCTGGTAATCCACGAGTGACTTCTAGTTTACCATTGGCTAGTGTAACTTCTACTTCCATGCTTGTTTCACCACCATCACGGTCTGTAAAAAACATTTCCATGTGTCCTACTTTTCCAGCATCAGCAGCTTCTTCGCCTAAGCCTTCGCCTAAGGCTTCGCCCATTCTTGACATTGCATCTTGAATAACATCTGCGTCTAAAGCAGTTAGTAGTTCATGCATTACTTTTTCAATGCCATGCTCTTCGATCATGTCGTATACTGGTTGTGTCCAATAGCCGCCTGCTTCAGTAACTGATTCGTCCCAGGGTGCTTTTTTAACTGATACTTTTTTACGCTCTTCGCCACGCTCTGGTTCGCTAGCTATTTTAAGTGCTCGTTTAAGAGTAGCTTCAATTTCATCATCACTCTGGTCGCCTTCATTAAGGTAATCTGTAAAACTTTTCATTTTCATTGTTGTAATCCTGCTAATTTTTTCATATGATTTAAACTCTCGTCAAACCCACTATCACGGAGGCGTGATAATATTTCGTGTGTTACTTGATTTCTAACATCAGTATCACCTGCTTCTTCAAAACTTTTATTGTCGTTTGACAAGTTTTCCAAGTCATTCATTGCTGAGTCAACAGCCGCTTCAGGACTATCAAATTCACCAGCTTCATAATTACGCTCAATGTCGTCTACAATCTCTGCTACTTCAGCATTGCCTTGGTCAGTAAACATACCGTATTCACGGTTACTAGCATACTCGCCGGCTGCTGGGTTATAGTCGGGTGCTTCTGCTACTTGTGCTTCACGCTTCTCAGCTGCACATTCATCACAAGTATCAACTTCACCGTCGGTTTCGGCTTTCATGTATTCACAGTCAGCACACCCTTTTGTGCCTTCGGTTTGTACTGATTCATCCATGGTTGCTTCTGTGTGTGCTTCACGCATTGCGCTTATTAGACTTTCAAAAGCAGATCTCACTTGACTTAAATCACAATCGTCACTGCATTCTGCTGCTAATTTTCCATCTTCACGAAATACGCTACTTAATGCTGTGAGTTGATCTTGTGCTCCGTTAAATGTGTTATCTATTTTTGAATGTGCCATTGTTAAATCCCTGCTAACGTTTTGAGGTAACTAAGGTCTGCACTTTCTTTAACAGCCTCTTTATCTTTAAGTGCCTTTTTCATTGGCTCTTCTTTATCACCATCTTTGTCAACATCTAAAAAGTCTGGTTTTGCTTTTGCTTCTTTAAACGCAGTGTATGCTTCTGATACATCTTCGACTGAGTAGTCTGTGTATACGTTTTCGTCAACAGTAACATGATCGCCTTTTGCTTTCAAGTAACGGCGTAAACTTGTATCTACATCACCGTCTCTGCCCATGTCAAGATCTAGCATTTCTTGATCAGGTCCAGTATCAGCAGTGTCAAATCCAGCACCACTAGCTGTTTCCTCAACTTCGTTTGGTGACATAATGGCAATTAACTTTGCCATATCCATTGGTTCGTTATGTCCATGTTCGTCTTCATGTGAATCGCATCCACATCCCTCTGTTGGGTGTTCCGTATCACAACCACAATGGCTACATGTTTCTGCTTCTGGCTGTACTTGCTGTGCCGAGATGCCAGCTAATTTGATTAAATCATTTAAATCCATTTTTTTATACCTTATATTCTTTATGTAGGTCTGATTTAGGTAAGTTCTTAACAAAGTTAGAAACAAATTCATTTCCGTAATGTTGTTTATGATCTACTTTTTCAGCTTCACTATAATCTGCATCCGCTAACCGACTGTTGCCAGTTGGTTCAGCAGTGTCTTCTAATTCTTCTTCTATATCCGTCACATCACCTTCGTTGTACACTCTAATAGCGCCAAGAGGCACGCCAGTAGCTACAGCAATTTCTTCTTGCATTGCGATTGGAGTGGATGGTAAGTGTTGCACGATTTCAATAGTTGTTACTGCGCTTGGTCCAATATTGCCAAAGCCAGTAGGGCTCTTTTGAATAATACTTGTCTTAGGAGCACTAACACTTTCTACATTGTATCTAGCAAGATGCTGCTCTAATTTATCTAGTTGTTCATCTGACATTTCTGCTACAGTACGCACTCTGAAGCTGTATGTTTTCTCAGATTCTGCCAAATATTGCTTTAAACTTTTCATATTCGTGTTCCTTCTTACAGTTATTTATCACTACTCTTTGATTCTTTGACTTTATTCATTATGTCATTTATTAAACTAGCACGATCAAATTCTTGTGCCGCTCCTTCGATTGGAGAGTCATCATCAGCAATACCATTAGCTTTTGAAATTTGGTGTTCTAATTTTCGTTCTTCCATATCAAGTTTACGTTGACGCATTTGCATTTCAATCATTTTCATTTTCTTATCCATTTTGGCTGTTTTAGCTGTAATGGCATTTGTCATCATTTTACTTGCGCTATCAAACACTGGAGCAGCATGTCTGTCTTCTACGTTTTGTCCAAGATCCATAAGATCTTTAAACGCATCCATTGCTTGTTGCGCATACTCGTCCATGTCTTTATCAAGAGCTTCTAAGTCACGCACTGCTGGCAATGCTTGATCAATCTTATCAGCAGTATCTAGTGTTTGCTGTAGCTTATCTAAATCAAAACCAGTTTCATCTTTAGTAGTATGTGCTGGAGTTTCTGGTTCTACACCACTTCCCATGTTAAAAACTTCTTCAATTTTTTTACTCATTTTTTTCTCTTCTTTGATTGTTTTGGGTTATTGAACAACTCATGCTCAGTTAATACTCTAAACCCAACTCCTTGACGGTCAGCAAATAATTTAGCAGCTTGCCATTTTGCTTCGTTTACAATAGCTGCTGCCTTTTGTTGTGGGCTTCTGGCATTTCCAAGTATCTGTCCCGCAGGCTTAATCTCAATAAACTCCGCATGTCTTTTTTTATTAACATCTTCATATACTATAAAGAAGTCTGGAACATAGTGTGTTTGTTTATTTTTAACTGGATGATAATAAGGTATGCGATGACTTTCACTTGCCCAAGCAACAACATTAGGATGTGTGTCACAAAATCTCATAAACTTTAATTCCCACCCGCTGCGATACCTTGGCGAGTGCTTGCCAATATACCTAGATAAATTCGTAGGTTGAAATAGTCCTTGTTGAAACTTAGATGCCATTATATACGTATTTATGTATTGGCAAACGCAACATGTTCAGGCTGTATAGATACAGTCCACATTATTGGATTACCATCACTATACTCTAGTCTGTCATGACCAACATTAGTAATCATACAATTGGTCATAGTAATCGTTCGTCCACTTGTAGGTGTATCAACTGTGCCGATAACAATTTTAGGAAAGAAAAATCTACCGCTTGCGGATATTGCTTTTAGCCCACTTGGTGTATCTACTTGTGGGTTTATGGCATTAGTGGCAAACGTTGTCTCTTTAAGACCTTGTGAGTAATAGTAACTAGAGTAATCAGTTAGCAAGTCTTGCCAGTGATTATCAACAGTATCATAAAACGAAAATGATGCTGGTGTTATTTCTTGTCTTGTTGTAACAAAACGTTGATGGTTATATTGATTTAATCGTGTAACATTATATTGATAGTCTGGTAATGACACACCAGATACTTTATCAAAAACAAATCCTTTACCACGTTGAGCGTTTGTTAATTGTACGGCAGAGTCAATCTCCATAAAGACAGAGAAATTAAATTTCTGTCTAGGTTTTTTGATCATTACGGGGTCATCGACCCCGTAAATCTCTGCCGCAGCATTAAACAAGCCAGTAGTAGAAGTTAATCCCATAATTTATTAACCAGTTGCGTTACTAAGTGTGTTGTCAACTGTTGCGCCAGTAAGTGTAGCATTACCTGCCGCATCATAAATTTCAGCATTGTCGTATTGAAGTTGCACAGTAACTTGTACTTGATCACTTGCGCTATATGCCATGTCACCATATTGAATATTGGTGATGTAGCAACCACTAAGTTCAAATGTATCTAGTACACCTGGTGTAGGATTGCCGCCGTCAAGTGATTCTACTTTTGCAGTAAACTTGTATCCAGCGCCTGCTCTTACACTACTTTGGTTAGCATGATCAACTTGTCTGTTAAGTTGATTGTTAAGTTCTCTTAGTGTCACGCCATCAATGTCGTCACGTAGTACGATACTGATAGGTTCCCATGTGTGTTTGCCTGCCAAATAAATTCTACTGTTATATGCATCAATTGGAATTGATTCGTGTGTTAGTCCTGGTCTACTTGTGCTAATTACATTTCTTGTAGGTGTTGCGCTAAAGCTCTCACCTATAAACGTTACTCTGAAACGGTATTGTAATTTTGGCATAATAGTAGTGGTGTTTCCTGCATTGTCTGGAACACCTAGTGTTGTTAAAACTGCCATGTTAGTCTCCTCTATCCTAGCTATATGTATTTATAAGAAATCGTTAAAAAAAATGGACGCCCGAAGACGCCCATTAAGTTTATAGTTAATTTTCTTGTTTTTATAGGTTGTTTAGTGTGCCTGTGTTAACAATACGGATCGGAATGTAGATAAACTCAACACTTTTTGTTGGTTCAATAGCAATGTCAATATATAGCTCATTACGATCAATACGTGCTGGTGTGTTATTTGATGTATCGCAAACAACTGCAAAGTCTGTTACGCCTCTGCGGCTTAGAATGTCTGCCAAGAATCTTTCAAATACGCCTGCTGCTCTTTCACGAGTTTGTGTATCGTTTTGTTCAAACAAGAATGGTCTAGCAATCTCGTCAAAACGTTCACGTAAGTAAGCCACCAAGCGAGCAACGTTAACACGGTCAAGTGCTGTAGTTGTACTTGCCAATGTTTTCTGTCCAAAAATAACAGTGCCTTGTCCAACAAACGTTGTAATTGGGTTTAGCTTATTAGTGTACATTGTATCACGTTGGCCTTGTGTTAGTGAGATTGCTTTAAATTCACCCTCACTAGTAATGTAACCAACCGCACTTGCGTTTTGTACAACACCACGTGTTAATCCTGCTGGAGCAAACCATGGGAAACTAATGTTGTCGTTATAAGCAAATGTGTACAGTGCCATGTGGCTTGCTGGAACAACAACTGTTTTTCCACCAACTGGCTCAGTTGAATTACCTGATGGATAGTATACAGCACTGTATGTGTTGTTTGTTACTAGGCCATCTTCACCGTTTTCAGTAGCAGTGTTGGAATTTTGTACCCACGCAATTGCGTCTGTTGGGCTTTTACGCATTGGAGTATCAATAAGAATAAATGCTGTTTCACCACGATCACTGTTTAGTGTAACTAAATCGTCTGTTAGCTCAGGATAGTTTGGAGCAGCAATTAGACTAAACTGGAATTGCTCATCACGTAAATCTGTGCCTGCTGTAGCTGCTGCCATTTTACTTGCAACATAACTACGTTGCGCATAACGTCCAAAAGAACCTGAACCGTCTGCGTGATTAGATACAGCATTTCTCCAACCGCCACTAGTAGTGTTATATTCACGAACTGTATTTGAACTATTTGCCATGTTAACAATTAGCATACCATCTGGATATACTGTTGCGTCTACTGAGCCAGCTACTACGTTACCAGAACTGTCTGTAATGTCAGCAAATACAACACCATTTTGTGTTGTTTGGTCAGTGTTGTTGTGCTTAACCCATGCTGCGCCGTTGTGTCTATAAATCTTTGGATAGTCACGTTCGTTTGCGCCTGTAGCAAATGTTGTATCAACCCAAATATCACCGTCTGCTAGTGCTGCGAGACCAGTGTCTAAAGTCGGTGCCGTTGTGCTGTATTGAATATCTGCTCCTACTGCCCACGCATTGCCTGTTGATTCACGAATATCTAAAGTAACTAGTGAATCATTAAACCATAGTTGTCCCTGTGTTGGGGTTTGTGTTGGTGCTGCAATTTTTGCTGAAAAAATTGTTAATACTGTTGGTACACCAGACAGTGCTTCAAGTATGTCAATTCTGTCTGCTTTTTCACCTAATAGTATGCCATGATCTGCTACGGCTGCTGTTAACGCAGTTGCTGATGCCGCATCTTGTGGGACATATGTAGTAATGTCTGCGTTATCCGAACCATCACTTACACCCACTACTGGTTGTAGTACCCATGTACTTGTAGTAGTTGAAAATTTGTAAATTACTAGTGAAACACCGTTGCCTGGGCTAGTTGTTTTAACCCAAATATCACCGTTAGTTGGTGCTGCTGGTGCTTGGTAGTGTGGAGCCAGTGTTGCGCCGGCTGTTGCCCATGCGCCAGCGTTTTCTTTGTAGTATTCAATACTACTACTGGTTGTACTCATAACAACATGGTAACCACCTGTTACTACTGCTTTGGATGGAGCAGTACCTGCTGGGTCAGTAATAATTTCTAATGTTGGTACTTTGTTTACCCACGTATTTGAAGTACTGTTCCAAACATGGATACCATATTTACTAGCATCTGAGTCTAACCAAATTGCGTTATTTGTAGCAAATGCGGCTCTTGGTTCAGTAACTTGTGAGTCTAACGCACTTAGATCAACATTAGCACGTACAACAAATGCTCGTGAACCTTGTCCTAGGTAACTGTAAGCAGCTAATAGTCCATACTCACTTGTTTCTGATCCTTGTACAATATTAGCACCACTTGTAGTAAATGTTGGGTTGCCAAAATACTGTGATAGTTCACGCTGTGATGTGACTCTAACAACTTCGCCAGCATTGATGGCTTTAGTGTATTTTGCAATTCCGTCTGATTCACTACCAGTTGGATCTGTTTTATTTTCTCTTGTCGCTACAACAATTAGTGGTACTGTGCCGAATCCGGCGGCGCCATATGCGCTCTCGTCTGTAACACTAATCTGTACGCCTGGTGATACTAAAGCCATAATTAATCTCCTCTGGTTTATATCTATCTACCAGTATTTATTAGAGTAGCTATATATCAGGGGGGAAACGGCGATTAACTACGTAGTTAAATAATTCATTAGCTGATCTATGTTGAATTTTAAATCTTCCAGTGTGCCATTGTTGTCAACTGTAAAGTCAGACATCCAGTGCTCTAAGCTCATTGAGTCAATTGATTCAGGGGGAAGATGGTTGCTTCGATCTACCCAGATGCAATAATCAAATACACCAGTATTCTGCATCGCAAAGAATTCACGCTTATTACGTAGCCCACAATAGATATCGTGTTGTCTAAAAATGTCTCTACCTAACGTAGCAGCATCAAATTCATTATAAGCGCAGATAGCATCATACCATTCTGCTCTGTGATTATGCCGGTCAGCATAACACTCTTCCTCATTAGAATATCCATACTTGTCCTTTAATGCTTCAAAAATAAACAGTTTTGAACAAAATTTACTGCTACTTTCAAATGTGTAATTGTAATCGTCACGTAGCATTTCGCATACAGTGTCTTTTCCGTGGCGTCCATGGCCAATAACCAATAATTTCTTTTTCATATTGTTAGTATAACACCTGTGTTCACGTTGTCAAGTAGAATTATTTTGGCAAAGGTGAGGAGAATCGAACTCCTGCTTCTGGTTTTGGAGACCAGCGTGATACCATTTCACTACACCCTCATTTTTTAAAAACACACCATCTTCAACCCTTACGAGGTCTCTGTCTCTGCAAAGACACCTTATTGCAGTAAGGCGTAGTGTGCTTATAAAAAAAGCCCCCAACAAATTAATGCTAGGGGCTTGATTAAAATAACTTATTAAAAAGTCACGTCAAAACATTCCCCATTCGCATGGTGGCCAGTAAGTAATATATACTGTAGTTGTTGACATGGTTAAATCTCTCTTTGTTATCTTCTATACACTTAATATAGTGCTTCTTGTGCTGTTTGTCAAGTGTTTTCTTTAAATTAACCGATAATAATTCCAAGTCCAGCTTGTCCATCAGTATAAGTTTTTAGTTCTTCATCTAATTTATCAATTTGATTTTGCGCATCCATACGCAGAGCATCAGAATTTAAACTTGTACCGCCTTGTGGACCAGCAATGGTGTTAAACTTACCACGAGCTTCTGCTAACATTAGTTTACTATATGCTAGTGCTAGTTCTTTAATCCATGGTAAACTATATGTGTCAGTTAATAGTTCTTCGTCACTGCGGTATTTGTATACGTGCATATACATAATATCAGTTGCTTTTATTTTTCTATGAAGCAATAGTTTCTTTGTAGCTGTATTCCAGGTAAATATCATTTCTTTACCAAACAGACGCCCTAGTGTTTCACGGTGTTGAGCCAGCGCATCGAAGGTAGCCATGCCGCCTGCTCTGCCGCTACTCAATAACATATTGTTAAGGTACTGAGTCTCAAACGGTTCAATGCTTCCGCCAGCACTGCCATCAACTGTGCCACTACCACGACGGTATATTGTATATACGTCAATGATCTCTTCACCAAGAGTGTAGTCAGCAATATCAACTTGAACATTAAGTTCAACAAATGCTTCTTCAACTGCGTTTTCACTGCGCTGTCTGTATTTTTCAAAAGACTTTCTAATAGCTAGATCGTAGTGCTCAGGGTCGAGCTCTACGTCTACCATTTGTCCGCCTAATCGAAGTTCAATTTCTTTTATAAGTTCATCACGTTTTGCCATACTAATATTTATGCTATTTAAAGGCCTTTATGATAACTGTATCTTCATTGAGTCTGCCATTCATTTTAATGTCAGTTGTTTTCAGATATTCGAACTGTGTTTTAAGTTTATGCTTAGTAACAGTTTTGTAACCCGGTAATACCTCGTCTGGCTTGCGTACTGTTTTTTGTCGGCTTGATCTCTCATCAAAGAATTGAAGTGTCGTGCCTTTCACTTGAATTGTGGCATGTGCCTCGGCATAATAGATACCTAGTTTACGTGTTTTACAGTTAAACACAACTACTGCGCTAGCACCAATAATTTCCTGTGGCGGAATACTTACAATACCATAGTCAGCATCACTTGATTTATACTTCAACTTCTTGACCAAGTCAACAGCACTCTTTTGCTTGGGCTTACGCACTACTCGTGTCTGCTTCTTCTCAGCACGGAGAATATCAAGTGCTTGTAGAATACGTTGATAAAACCCTTGTAGTTCTTTTTTCTGCGCAGTAGAGTATATGGCATAACCTTCCGCAAGTTGCTGTTGCATTTCATCTTGCTTTTTTGCTGTTGGCAAGTTGATGAGTTCAGTTAACTCTTCATTTGTGCCTTCATAAAACTTCTGGATAAAGCGAGCGTGTCCTAGGTTAACTTCCAACTTACGAAACAACTGTAGTGGCTGTTTGTCTTTAAGTGGATTAGCTTTGGGATCACGCATCCAATCATCTACCCATTCGTCTAGTTCATCCATTTTGTCAATGGTTGCTTCTAGTAAACGTTCCTGAATACTTGGAATGTATTTTACTTTTTTAGTAGATTCTTCAGCTTTTTTAATATCTACAATTTTCTTACCTTCTGCGGCAAGCGATAGTATCCAAGTGTCCAACTTACCAACGTAATCTGGATGTACATTTTCTGGAGCATTTTGTGCATAGTGTACAGCAGTTGCCCAGTGGCTTTTGCCTCCAACTTTCCAATCAGGAAGTTTATTAATTGCTGCTAGGGTTTGCTTATCATAGTTTTGCTTAATATAATCTTTAACTTTATTAAGCCATTCTTTAGATTCCATCATATAGTGTATCTGATACTGCGCATGATGCCAGTTGTCCAGTGGAACAGTTTCCCATACACTAATCCGACGAGTGGCACGTGGTTGCTTCTTTTTACTCTTTGTTGCTGATTTAGCCATGATAGTTTCCTAACAGTTGTTGTTACTTATAAACGATATACTATTTTAGAACCTTTGTCAAGCCATAAATATACATATGCCAAGATTAAGTTTATATAAACCGACCAAAACTAACGATTTTCACTTTATGGATCGCCAGATCCGTGAGCAATTTTGGATTGGCGGTACCGGAGTTAACGTACACAAGTATGTTGGACCCGCAGCACAGCCTGACCAAAATGATCCGTCACAGCCCAACTACATTGAAGGCCGTGAGGTAGATCCGCTCAGTGGAGAGTTTGTCAATATTGACAGCATCATCAATGAGACAAAGATACAAGATTTACTGTTCTTGGAAAATAGAGATAGAAAATACGATCCAGACATATATGACTTACGTGGCATATATAATGTTCAGGACAACGATTTTGATTTAACACAGTTTGGCATGTTTTTAGCAAACGATCAATTTTATATGACATTTCATATTAACGACATGGTTGCGTTGCTTGGAAGAAAACTGTTGCCTGGCGATGTACTAGAACTGCCGCATTTACGTGATGACCTACTATTAGATGCTGGAAAAGCACCTATAAACAAATACTATGTAGTTTCAGACGGTAACCGTGGTGCTGAAGGATTTAGTCAAACTTGGTATTCACATATTTGGAGAGTTAAACTTAATCCACTTACAGACAGCCAAGAGTTCAATGACATACTTGGAAATGCTGCTGACAAATCTACGCTTAACTATGACATTAGTACGTACAAAAGTGAGTTTAACATCAGCGATGCGATTGTTGCGAGTGCTGCTCAAGATGATCCAGATGGATCAAGTCTATTAGATCATCTATATGGATTTGAACACGCAACTGCTGGTGGTGTTGTAGTACAAGACGACACATACGATCATGGTGAAACTATTGCTAGTGGTACTAGCTTTCCAGCAACACCAAACGAAGGCGAATATTTTATTAGAACAGACTTTACTCCAAACCGTATGTTTGTCCGTCGTGGTTCAAAATGGAATAGAAATTATGATAATGTAACTGAAAAGACTTGGGTGGACCGTACATATAACGCAAGTGATTATATTACTGAAAACGGTAAGACAATGGTAAACGATAAAGAATTTAATACAAAGCAAGCAATTAGTGACGTTATACCACTGCAGGCTGATAATGGGGATAACACATGAGTAACATAACAGCCGTACCATACTTTTATGACAAGCAATTTAGACGCTACATTCAACAGTTTATTCGTTTGTTTTCTGGGTTCCAGTATGTAAAGGGATATACTGACCAAGGCGAGCCAGTGTACCATACAACACCTGTTCGTTATGGTGACATTAGTCGTATGGCTGCTCATATTATGAGAGAAAATAGTGAAAATACTATGAGTACTGTTCCATTTGTTAGTTGTTACGTAACTGACTTGCAACCAGATGTAAAAAACAGAGTATATCCGCAGTTTGAAGAAAAAATGAGTGTAATTGAAAAAGCATATAATTCAGAAACACTTAGTTATGAAAACCGTCAAGGTAGTGTGTATACTGTAGAGCGTCATATGCCAGTGCCATACACATTGAGAATGCAAGCAGATATATGGACAAGTAACACAGAGCAAAAAATGCAATTGATGGAGCAAATACTAGTATTGTTTAATCCTAGTCTTAATATCCACACCACTAACAATCCATTAGATTGGAGTAGTTTAAGTGTTGTTGAGCTTTTGAACACACAATGGACAAACCGTAGTATCCCACAAGGTACTGATGATATTATTGATATTAGCAGCTTGCAATTTGAAATGCCAATACTAATTAACCCACCAGCAAAAGTATCCAAGAATAGTATGATCCATACTATTATTAACAATTTACATGAAGTTGCGACTGGTGATGCTGATAGTATTAAAGTACTGAGTGACATCAATGCTATCACAACCAGTTATACGGTTACTGCTCCAAACAATAAAGTAAAATTAAGTATTACTGATGGTGGTGTAGCAACTGCGCAAATATTAGGCCATAATGGGGCTGTTGAAGCTGGATTGACTTGGGAAACATTATTTAAGCAGTATGGCGCAGAACTTAGACCTAATGTAAGTCAAATAAGGTTCAAGCAAACTGACGATCCTGGAGATATGACTACTGATATTATTGGTACAATTAGCGGCGATGTGACTACAACAACATTAAATGTGACAATAGATATAAACACTGTACCAGGAGACACACAGCCCGCAGTAGACACAGTAATTGATCCACAGATAAATTATCCTGGCGACGGTACACTAACAGCCGCAACCAATGGTGACCGTTATCTTGTACTTGATGAAGTACCTAGTGGTGGTGCTTGGGGTACTATATCTGCTAATAAGAATGACATTATTAGCTATAATGGTACTACATGGAGTGTTAGTTTTGACGCCAGCAGTAATGCTGCGTATACACACTATACAACTAATACAACGACTATGGATAAACTAAAATGGAATGGCGCCCAATGGGTCAACGCATATGAAGGCACATATAACAGTGGCTTCTGGAGAGTGTACCTGTAATGCTAGTAGCAAGCGGTTGCTGTTTTCTATCACTTAGTACTGGGCGCATTATGCTACAACAGCGTAGTCAATTAGTATCACATCCACTTACTTGGAGTTTTTGGGGTGGCAAGGCTGAAAAGAAAGAGCGTCCTATTGAGACTCTATTACGTGAATGTCGTGAAGAGATGGGCGAGTTGCCTGATATTGAAAAAGTTTATCCCATACACACATTTTTAAGTGAAGATAACAAATTTACGTATCATACATTTTGTATTTCTGTTTTTGAGGAATTTATTCCTGTAACCAATGACGAAAGCGCAGGATATGCTTGGGTACAAATGGGCGCATGGCCTAAGCCACTACACCGTGGTGCTCGTGTGGTACTTGAGCTGTCTCTTATACACATCTGACGCTGCCGACGACTCCTTACGTGTAGAT
>OJIG01000009.1_pt1 | contig 60892 bp, 55 predicted proteins | sample 1595431 | NCBI WGS metagenome assembly OJIG01 (sample SAMN05416742, study PRJEB24817) | seawater metagenome | isolation source: Sea water | place: Canada:Atlantic | collected 2013-07
GCCCTCATCACATCGATGTTCATCGCCAGCTATACATTGACTGATGGATACGGTGCACGCCTCGCAGATGGTGCCGCAAGTTATGCCTCCTGGCTTTTCTTTTGCGATGGTGTCTGCTCAATCGTAATTGGGTTTCTGTATCGTGGCCGCAGCTTGTTGCCCGTCTTGACCCATGAATGGAAAACCGGTTTGCTGACAGGCGCTTTAAGCGCAGCCTCTTACGGGATAGTCCTGTGGGCTATGACCCAAGCCCCGATTGCATCCGTCGCGGCGTTACGTGAAGCATCAATCTTGTTTGCGATGCTCATCTCGGTGTATATCCTTGGCGAAGGTACCGGACCATGGCGCATCTTCGCCGCGATTTTAATAGGCAGCGGCGTTGTCGCGCTGCGGCTTGGTTGAGACCTGTTCAAAAGTGGTGCTTGACGTTCAGCAATACTCGTGGAGCAGTGTCCTACTGCCCAACATCTGCAATCGGGGCTTCGTGTCAAAATGTGTGAAATTCAACAGAGTTAGTAGGCTTGCGCCTACTAACTCTTTTTTATGGGGCTACCCCAGCACTGCTTCTATTATTTTTCACCAAAATATCGATTCTTCATATTATGGATGTGCTAGGATGCCATATTAAATAATTAGCACGATGTTGAGAAAATCAGCAATGAAGAACAAAGTATCGTTAAGCCGGCGCCAATTGTTAATACTTGCATCAGGTTATCTAGTTGCTGCTCCTTTGGCTGCCTTAGCAGAGGGCATTTACCCTGATATACATGTGGTTAAAAACCCACAGTGTGGTTGTTGCAATGCATGGATCGAAATTTTAAAAGACAAAGGCTTCAATGTTACTACTGAAGATCGCTCTGGCAGCTTTTTAACTGAGTTTAAGATTCAGAGTGGCGTCCCCAACGATATGATGTCCTGTCATACCGCTAAAATTGATGGGTACTTCATCGAAGGACACGTTGACGCCAGCGACATTAAACGCCTCATAACAGACCGCCCTGATGCTTTAGGTTTAGCCGTGCCAGCAATGCCTTACGGCTCTCCCGGGATGGGACCTGAAGAAGAGCGTGAAGCATACGATGTTTATATAATCAGCGCTGATGGCACAGCAGCAGTATTTCAACATTACCCTGAAGCAGGCATGTCTGTTTAAGAGTGCCCTACTTAACGTCTAATTTCTTATTTCCTAAACTATCTACTGGGGGTACCCCCCAATTTGTGTGGACCAGAAATCTGGGGAACGTACCTATAACCAGCGTGAGTAAACACTCCCAGATCATTACTTAAAACCCCCATGAGTTCACTAACTCCACCTTGAGTATGAATTTCAAGGACCTCTTTGAGAATAGCGACGCCACCGGCACTGTTAAGGCGATTAGTACCTACACACATAAGAACCCACATCAGCTAGATCTTTTCAGTCACAAGAACCTAAGGAACCTAAGGAACCTAGGTAGTTTGTAAACTTTTATAAATTCTATCAACTCTCCATTCTTTCTATGTTAGCTTGGGCTAACTGAGCAAAGCCATATTAAACGTGCTGAGAATTCTATGCAAAAACCCTATAAGTTATCCCGCCGCCAATGGCTTGTCTCTTCACTGGGAGTCTTAATCACTGCCATTGCTAATCCACTGCTTGCGCAAACTAAAGTCCGTCGTGTTCAACCTCAATATATTGCCTCCCTAGCCTTAGGTAGCTCCACGTCTGGCACTGGTGCAGAGACCTGGGGGCTATGGAGTGTGGATCCTGGCCCCATTGGTGTTTGGCTGCGCTTTTACCAACTTTTGCAAAAAGCTGGCAATATTGCCCCATCAGGATGGCGCTTTGATATCGATGATTGGTGGCTTGATGAAAACGGCTTAATCATGAAAGCACCCCAGTTCCCAATACCTGCTAGAAAATATTACGTCACTAATGGTGAAGAACATATTTCTTTACTGACTGTGGAACAACCAGATAGCGACGGGAAGCAGGCATGGTCATTGTCCGATGGTAAAACCATCGCTGATGTGACCCATGGACCTTGTCGCTCTGCGCGCTATACACCAGTAGGAGATTCAGGCACCTGCTCACCGGCAAATGCTAACCGCGATGCATTCCCACTCAAACCTGGCGAAGCTCCACCACCTGTATTAGGTTGCAACCGAGATCAATACAGCGTGCTCATTGTTTTTGGTTTTCCTGTTGAAAGTTAGTAATTTAGTCGAGTACTTTTACAACACAAAATAAAGGGGTGGATGGTGGATTGGGACGAAAGATTTTCGATTGAGGATTATTTGTTTGGGGCAGAACCCGCGCAGGCTTTAGTTAATTTGGAACACTATTTGATCCCACAGGGAGACACCTTAGTGATTGCCGACGGCGAAGGTCGTAACTCGGTTTATCTGGCGAGCAAGGGTTTCAAGGTCACAGCCACAGACGCATCAACAGTTGCAAACATTAAGGCAAAGGCCTTAGCTGCCAGCCAAAATGTAGAAGTCAATTACCAAGTAGAAGATTTTTTTGACATTGATTGGTCAGCTAAACAGTACGACAATATTGTTGGTATATTCTTCCAATTTATTCCACCCGATAAAATCAAACAAGTATTAATGAACCTAAGATCAGCCACTAACAAAGGTGGCACTCTTTTAATTCACGGCTACACCCCTCAGCAAATTGAGTTGGCTACAGGTGGCCCCAAAGACGTCTCACTTATGTATACCAAAGAGTTGTTTGAGGACGTGTTTGAGCCTGAGGAAATACGCGTTAACAAAGAGTACCAGATGCAATTAAGCGAAGGGTCGGGTCATAAAGGCCAGTCTGCGTTGATCGACTTTGTTGCTAAGTGTTAGTTGAGCTTGGGTAAAACATTAAACAAAAGCCGTGCTTACGTGAATGAGGCTAAGTGAGGCTTCGTGAGTTAGTGAGGCTAAATGAGTGAACTGGCTCATCGATGCCTGTTGCAAGGGCCTTTATGGCAGTTCAAGTTGATCTGAATGAGTCTAAGTAGCGCCGAAAGCTCACCCTAAAAGTCCTTGTAGGGCCTTATTAGGGCTTTTTTTGTCATCTAATGCACCACTACAACCATTTAATTATTAACCCTTAAAGAAGTTCATTTTAGTGATCAAATCGTCAGTTTGATCATTGAGAGATAAACTTGAATGAGAAGACTCTTCCACTAAGGCTGTATTAAGTTGATTAACTTCTTCCAATTCGGCAACAGCTTTATTCACTTGGTTGATCACAGAGGATTGTTCATTCGTAGCCGCTGCAATTTCAGTGACAATGTCATTCACCTCTTCAATGGATTGGGCAATCGAGTTAAGCGCTTTACCGGTTTTGTCGACCAGATGACTGCCCTCTTTCACTTTAGTTGAACTATCTTCAATGAGTAGTTTAATCTCATTGGCTGACTGTGCCGCCTTTTGTGCTAAAGAGCGCACCTCACCTGCGACTACGGCAAAACCACGACCGTGATCTCCAGCTCTAGCAGCTTCTACCGCAGCATTAAGGGCAAGCAAATTAGTTTGAAAGGCAATGCCGTCAATGAGATTGATGATGGAGGCTATTTTTTTACTGGCCTCGTCGATTTGGCCCATTGCTTCAACCGCCTGTTGCACCACCACTACGCCACCTGTGGCTTCATTTTTTCCTGAAGCCACGAGCTTCCCAGCCACATTAGCATGCTCAGCATTAAGTTCAATGGTGGCTGCCATTTGCTCCATTGAGGCTGAGGTTTCTTGCAAAGACGCAGATTGCTGATTAGTGCGTTTACTTAATTGTTCTGAACCACGGCTGATTTCTCCAGCGTTAGCAGCAATGCCTTCACTGGCTACCAGCACAGAACCTACCGCCTGATCCATTTTGTCTAGAGAGCTGTTAAGGGCGTCTTTAAGACGAGCAAGACTACCTTGGTAATTACCATCAATGCGCTGTGTGAGATCACCTTGGGCCATCGCTTCACTGACTTCAACTGTTTCTTTTAAGGCCGTGGCAATGGTGGAAATAGAGTTATTAACCCCCGATTTGAGCTTATCAAGATCGCCTTTCAATGGGGCACTCACGCGCAAGTCAAAGTCACCCTCAGAAACGGCCTGCATGACTTGGTTGATTTCCCCCATGGCTTGTTCCATCACATTAAGAGTATTTTCCATCACTGTGCGAAATTCGCCAGTCATCTCGACACCTTCTAAGCGATAACCAAAGTTACCTTCTGCAATGGCTTTCATGACCTGTTCAAGGCTATGCATCGTCTTCTCAACACTGCTAGCAGAGGCATTCACTCCATCTTTTAAGCGCAATAAATCGCCTTTAAAATCATCTTCAATACGACTGTTAAAATGACCTTGGGCAATATCTGCCACCACGCGATTCGATTCTCCAAGGGCCGCTTGCAAAGAGTCCATGAGACGATTGATCGCATGAGCTGCCTGCCCCGCTTCATCTTTATCACTGGGGATCCACTCTAAACGCATACTAAAATCACTGCTTTGTTCGATGCGGCCCACTTGGGCAGCAAGGTAGCAGATGGGTAGTGTTAAGGACAAAGTAATATAATAGGCCACGATTAAAATCAAAATTGCCGCCACACCACCAATCCAGTACATTTGAAAATACAGATCCATCAGCTTGCTGCTGGCCTCAATGCCATCTCTCTCCACCATTAGGGCCCATTGCTCACCATAGACGTCGATTGGCGTATAAGCCGAGATAGTGGAAATGTCTTTGTCTTTTAGTCCAAATGTTTTGCCCCAGCTGGAACCAGTGTAACTTTCGATGCCTGTATAGTTTTCTCGAAAAAGTTTAGAACTCGTTTCTCCTGCAAGAGCAGCGAGCACCATTGTCGTTGTTATGGTACCTGAGTCTGGGTTGGTGAAAGAGGCAATGACACTGCGATTCTGAGGATCAAGGAAGGAATCAGAACGCATCAGGTAGTCTGGCCCCACTAAATAGGACTCGCCAGTTTTACCCATATTATAACGTGCGGTCATAATGGCGTTAATACCATCGATAGGTAACTTTGCAACACCCACCATCTTCACTTGGCCTCGGGCGTTGAGTATAGGGTGAGCTATGAAACTAATAAGCCCATCATGAATAGCATTGTCGTTGTTGCGGCTGTAAATAGAAAAATCCACAAAGGCAAACTGCTTGGTTTCCAGACTTTGGCTAAAAGCTTGACCTAAACCTGTTTCTGCAAGTGGGCCAGTCACGACATTAGCAAACTTTGGTGTCTGTTGTTTGAGGCTATAAATCATCTGTCCTTGGGGGTTGATGAGATACAAGTCATTATAGCCATACTGATCAACCTGATTGGTTAATGTTGCATTATCCTGACTTAGCTCTGCACCGACCGCATACGCTTGCTGTCTCAAGATCACTGCAGTTGAAGTCAAGGATTCTAAATTTCGTCTGTTGGTCTTTAAGTATCGATTCAGTTGGTCTTGTTTGATTTCCCGTATCGACTCCATTTGCAAGGTGATCTGATCCCTATTACTGTCCCAAGCACCATTAATGGACCACCAACAAATGGCCAGAAACGGAATGCCTGCCAATAATAAAAAGGCAGTCATGAGTTTGTAACGAATAGACAGGTTTTTGAACCAAGGGATGGTTGCTATGGCTTTAGCAATACTTTTAGAAAACTGCGAGGGATCTTGCATTGTCATTTAAAAACCTCAGGATTTTATTCTTCGCGTTTCATACTCAATTAGTGGTTTTAGTGTAACTCCAATCCCTATGTTTTTAAAATATATTTTTGCTCACAAAGAACATAAAAATGGGCCCCAAAGTCGAAGCTTCAATTGGGCTCTATATTGGGACTTAGGATGGGTTATTAACTGAGTTTTGAGTTTGGTGTTAACATTAGCATTCAAGGTTGGCATGGCCACGTATTCTGGAGTAATAGATGAATAAGCGAGAACTAGTGATTGAAGTCACCCGCGGTGGCTTTGTTGAAAGTCGTCATCAAGTGATTGCTGTCATTAGCGACGCCAAAGGCAAGCGTCATACCCAATGGGGTGATGCCGATCAATTAGTATTCCCACGCTCTACAGCGAAACCACTGCAAGCTCTGCCACTTATGCTTAGTGGCGCTGCGCAAGACCTTAAGCTGAGCCAGCAACAATTAGCTATGGCCTGCTCTAGTCACAATGGTGAAGTCCAGCATAGCCATGTAGTAAGCTCTTGGCTTGAGCAGTTAGGTATGAGCTTGGAGCAGTTAGAATGTGGCAGCCATTGGCCCTTATATCAGCCCGCTACTGTCGCCTTGTCCCAGTCTGGCGTGCAGGCTTGCTCAGTGCACAACAATTGTTCAGGTAAACACTGTGGTTTTTTGAGTTTTGCCCATCACCAAGGCATAGATCCAAAAGGCTACATTGACCACCAACACCCGGTTCAGCAGGCTGTCAATGATGCCATGGGCCGTATGATGGACCTTAAAATTACTGACCACCCTATGGGCATTGATGGCTGTTCTATACCTACCTATGCTCTACCCTTAACCAATTTAGCCATGGCCTTTGCTCGCTTTGGTACGGGTGAACAATTACCTGATGATTGGCAAAAAGCTTGTCATAACCTTTACCAAGCCATGGTCACCGAACCCTTTTATGTAGCTGGTAGTGAGCGTCACTGTACCAAAGTAATGCAAGCCTACGGTGGCCAAGTGGCCTGTAAAACCGGTGCAGAAGGTGTATTTGGTGCCGCCATACCTCATCTTGGTTTAGGTATTGCCTTAAAAGCCCTAGACGGTAATAGCCGTGCCGCAGAAGTTGCACTTAATGTGCTACTAGATCATCTAAAGGTGCAGCCAACAGAAGCAGTATTCGAGCAGCATTCAAAGCTACATAACTGTAACAAGATGCATGTGTCTAGTGTACAACTTGCTCTAGTAAAGTAGTTCGCCACACCCAAGAAAAATGACTTTAGTGGGTTATTTATAACTAGCATAAGGTTGCCTAAAAGAGCTATATTGCCGATCATGCTTTAGCTTTAAATCCACAAGAGTTCCATTATGAAAATAGCTGCCATGCAAAGCCACATTGTGGCCGTTCCTCCACCCCACATTGGTGGTATGTATTGGATTTTTGTGAGTTTACAAACCCACTGTGGCATTGAAGGTGTGGGAGAGGTTTATGCCTCTACCTTTCACCCAGAAGTGATGGTGAAGGTCTTAGATGACGTCTTTGATCGCTACTTAAAAGGCCACGACCCCCATCATATCGAACGGTTTTTTAGAGAATGTTATTCCAGTGGTTTTACCCAGCGTCCAGACCTGACGATGATGGGCGCATGTAGTGGTTTAGAAATGGCCTGTTGGGACATTATTGGCAAAGCTGCTGGAAAACCGGTTTACGAACTCATCGGTGGTAAAGTACATGATAAATTACGTTGTTACACTTACCTTTACCCCACCAACAGTAAAGGTGAACATGATTACGATTGCCCAGACTTAGCGGTTGAATGCGCCCTAAAAAACATGGAACAAGGCTTTACTGCCCTTAAGTTTGACCCTGCTGGGCCTTATAGCGCTTATTCTGGCCACCAAATTTCACTTAAAACCCTAGCCCGTAGCGAAGATTTTTGTCGCAAAATTCGTGCTGCTGTGGGCAACCACTGTGATCTGCTGTTTGGCACCCATGGCCAGATGACCCCTGCTTCTGCGATTCGCTTAGCCCAACGGTTAGAGCCCTATGACCCATTATGGTTTGAAGAGCCCGTGCCTCCTGGCCAAGCCGAAGCCATGGCTCAGGTGGCGGCTAAAACTAGCATACCTATTGCCACCGGCGAGCGCTTAACCACTAAGTACGAATTCCATGATGTATTGAAACATCAAGCAGCATCGATCTTACAAATGAACCTAGGCCGAGTTGGGGGTATATTGGAAGCTAAAAAAATTGCCGCCCTAGCCGAGGTCTATTACTGCCAGATAGCCCCTCATTTATATAACGGTCCCATAGGGGCTGCCGCTAGTATTCAGCTAGCTACCGCGACACCCAACTTTTTAATTCAAGAAAGTATTGGCACTTGGGATGGTTTTCATGCCGAAGTAGTGCAAGAAAAAATAGATTGGCAAAAGGGTTACATTATCCCTAATACCAAACCAGGTCTGGGCATCGAGCTCAATATGGAGGTCGTGAAAGCCAACTCACCTTACACAGGCAAAAGCCTGCACTTGATGATGGATCCCAAAGTTTATAACGAACATGCGCATATTTGAGGCTAAACACTAAATGATCAGTTTTATCTTAAACTCTCAATGGGCATGCATTATTCCCATGTTGGAATTTCGTTGATGTCATTTTGGAGCCTGTGAATTGATTTATATACATAAAGTTTTACCTCTAATCATTTCTCCATTAGGTCTTTTAGTGGCCTTATTGCTATTAGGGCTTTTTTTACGCCGCTTCTGGCCTTTTTACTTAGTCCTAATCTTCACATTAATTTTTTCTTGGCCACCCACCGCACGTTTAATATGGAGTAGTTTAGAGTCAACCTACCCCTACCAACACATAGACCGTGTTGAACAGGCGGATGCTGTGGTGGTGCTAAGTGGCATGCTAGGCATGTTTGAAACAGAGCACGGCTATGTAGCTGAGTGGGGCGGTGCGACTGATCGATTCTTTGCAGGCATCGATCTTATTAAGGCAGGTAAAGCCGAAAAACTCATATTTACGCGAGGTCAAATGCCATGGAGTGACAGCCCTCCAGAGGGTGAGGTACTGCGTTTGAAGGCATTAAAAATGGGCATACCCGAAGCTAACATCCTACTCACTGGCAAAGCTGCGAATACCGCAGATGAAGCCATCCAAGTAAAAACATTATTACAACAAGAAGGGCTTAATCATATTATTTTGGTGACCTCTAGTTTTCATATGCCTAGATCAAAGCTATTATTTGATAATGCTGGCATCAACAATGTAGCCTACTCTACTGACTTTCAAGCTAATGGATCCATAAGCTGGCTGGATATGATTCCCAGTGCTCAGGCTTTTAGTGCAACTTCATCTGGATTACGAGAATATATAGGCCGAATGTATTATTGGCTGCGGTTTTAGTGCAAGCAATTGGATGAATGGTTTAGTGCAGAAGACGGCAAACTGAGATTAACCAGCACAGCCTAATTTCCGTGAGTACGCACCAATTGCAAGGCTATGGTTATGTCATTACACCCCATTCGAATCATGCTCAAGTACAGTTGCTAATGCAGTGGTTAAAAACTGACAAAGTCTCATTTTAACTAATGTTATCAGGCATGAAACTCGTTATAGTGGGCGATCATTTTTAAAGTAACACTTGTCTATGCCTAGCCAATCAGAAAATCTCACGGGCATGTTTTACATGACCCTATCCATGGCATCATTCTGTCTAGCCGACCTCGCCTTAAAATGGGCCTGTGAAATACTGCCAACGGGACAGGTGATGTTTATTTTGGGTTTGGGCTGTTGTGCGCTGTTTTGGGGCATCGTTAAAGGGAAGCAAGAAAAAGCCCTCACCCGCCAGTTTTTTATACCCGCGGTGTTGTTGAGGACTGCGGGTGAAGCGGTCGCTGTGGTGTTTATTTTTTTAGCACTCATTCACTCTGCCTTCACCTCAGTCGCTGCTATTTTACAAACCCTGCCACTATTAATGACATTAATCTCGTTCATTTTTTTAGGTGAAAAAGTGGGTATACATCGTATCCTTGCCGTCACTATAGGTTTTGCAGGGGTATTACTCATTATACGACCTGGGGTAGACAGCTTTGATGTCTTCTCTTTATATGCAGTGCTAGCAGTCATCGGCATGGCGATGCGCGATCTAGGCTCTCGCTTATCGCCCAATTCAATTTCTGCATCCATGTTAGCTCTTTATGGAGCCATGACATTTGTGGTTATCGGTTTGGTGATGATGTGGTTTGAGGGGGCTAAAGTGCCTTCATTGGAGGCCACGGGTTATTTACTGGCGATGATTTTATTAGCCTCATCTGGCAGTTATTACACCACTAAAGCCGTGCGTTTAGGGGAAATGTCGGTCATTAGCCCATTGCGCTATACGCGTCTATTATTTGGCATGATGGTGGGCGTATTTATTCTGCATGAAGAAGTGGACCAATACATGTTGTTAGGTTCAGCCATTGTGGTTTTGGCTGGCCTGTATGTTTGGTTTAGAGAGCAGCCTCATAGACGTTTAGAAGTTTGAGCAGATGCAAGCAACCTATTCATGATTATAAAGCCAGACTTAAGCATCGCCAGAATGCACCAGTTAGTAATGGACAACAAAGTGTCTTCCTTAACGCTTATCGATGAAGCCTACAATCGCCTGCATCAACAAGAAAAAACACTTCAAGCCTTTAGGGAAATAGGTGAAGCGCCAGACCTGGCTCCCCAGGGACTATTGGCAGGTGTATGTGTATCGGTCAAAGACCTGTATGCCGTAACCGGCTTTGCAACCTATGCAGGTTCACCTTTTCCGCTGCAAGAGTTTAACGTGTCAGGCACCTTAGTAAAGCGCTTAACTGATGCTGGGGCTCATGTGTGTGGCAAAACCCACACCGTAGAGTTTGCCTTTGGCGGCCTGGGCACAAATCCCCACTGGCCTGTGCCCGTCAATCCATTTGATACCCAACAGCATCGGGTGCCTGGTGGTTCTAGTTCGGGTGCACCTGTTTCCCTGTGGATGGGTGCTTGTCAGTTGGCCTTAGGTTCTGACACCTCAGGCTCAGTGAGGGTTCCAGCCGCATTTTGTGGCACCTTTGGCCTCAAAACAAGTGCTGGAAGATGGGAAAAAGATGGCATTGTGCCACTTTCACCCAGCGTTGATACAGCCGGTTTACTGGCCCTCAGTGCTGCCGATGCATGTTGGGGATTTGCAGTACTTGATTCACTCACATGCGCTAAGCCAGAGGCCTTCATCAAGCGCTGCACCAACATAAAAAATTCCATGCAAGGCACTCGGATTGGTATTATTGGGGCTTTATTTGAGGCATGTGAAGGGGGCATTGATGATTGTGTGATGGCTGCACTGAAACAGCTCGAAGCGGCTGGAGCTACTTTAGTGAACCTAGACTGGCCCTACCTAGAAGAGGCGTACCAGTTATTTCTTGAAGGTGGCTTATCCGCTCTAGAGTTTCCTGATTTCATCAAGACAGAACAACGAAAAGACTGGTTTGATCAATTGGCAGCCAGCACCAAAATGCGCTTTGCCCACCTGACTGATGAAGATTTAGCTCAAGCGCCGCAAAAAATTGCTGAAAAAAATGCCCTCATTCAAATATTTAACCAAGCTGCAGAAGCTGTATTACAGACGGTAGATTTTGCAGTGTGTCCCACCTGCCCCATCAGCGCACCAACTTTAGCTCATGTGCAAGACAATATAGATCAATATAAGGAGCGCAATTTTAAAGCTTTGCGCAATACCCAAGTGGCTAATTTACAGCAGCTATGTGCCGCCACTCTGCCTTGTGGCTCAGATGATAAAGGCTTGCCTGTGGGCTTACAGCTGATGATGGGGCACAACCAAGATGAACAATTGATGCAGTGGAGCTGCGCCGTCGAAGTCATCATAGGTGATGCTTTGCATCACTACCATTAAGGAACTCATAACAATGAAAATAGCAGGTCTTCATGCCTACACACTGCTGGCTTTGCAAGGCATGGTTTGGGGTTCGTCTTTTCAAGCTATCAAATATGCTTTAGAAGGCTTTGGCCCTATGAGTGTGGCTGCTGGTCGCATTTTCATTGCCGCCTTAGTGTTGTTGACCTATGCCATGATGCAAGGCGAGCGGCTACCACGATCGATCTCTACTTGGTTGAATTTGTTATTAATTGGATTTTTTAATTGTGCATTGCCATTTTTTTTAATCCCATGGGGCGAACAATCATTAGACTCAGGTAGGGCGGCTATTTTCATGGCCACGTCACCGCTATTTGCCATTCTTATTGCCCATTTTACTAGCAGCAACGAACACATCACGCGTTACAAAACTGCTGGGTTTTTGCTTGGATTTGTTGGTGTCTTGTGTGTCATTGGTATCGACACTTTTGACTCAGGTATGGGCGACTTATTACCCCAATTGGCCATCATTTGTGCGGCTATCTCCTACGTCATTTCTGGTGCCATGGTAAAACGAGTCGAGGGGTTAAGCAGTGCCATGATGTCTGCAGGGGTATTAATCGGCGCTTGTCTCATTACCGTACCTGCCAGTCTGTGGCTAGAAAGCCCTTTCAGCCAAGCTACCAATGTGCCTGACTCTGCTATTATTGCTCTGATATATTTGGGTCTTCTACCCACTGGAGTAGCTTTTGTAGTGCGCTTCTATCTGATCCGCCAGTACGGCTATACCTTTATTGCTCAAGTAGGCTATTTAGTGCCCATATTCAGTGTTTTCTTTGGTGTAGTGCTACTAGATGAGGTATTCACTCTTGCCATGTTTGCAGGCTTGCTGCTCATTCTTGGTGGTATTGCCCTGAGTCGCAGAGGAGCTAAGGCTCAAGCATGAGGTGCGCCCTAATTTAGGCACCAAGTCTATAATTTAAGCTGCTCCACTTAAGACTCAGGGATAAGCACCAGTTTGCCAGTAAAGGCCTTATTCAAAAAGTCAGTTTGAGCTTGATGGATTTGCTCAAGTGCATAGGTTTGAGCCACCACAGGCCTGATTTCTTCTGCTTCAATGTATGCGACTAAATTGGTAAAGACTATTTTTTCCTGATAAGTACAGCCCAAGAAAGTGAGATCTTTTAGGTATAAAGTCCGAATATCGAGCTCAACCATAGGCCCAGCAATTGCACCAGAGGTGGCGTAACGACCGCCACGTTGCAATACATCAAGTAGCATTGGCCAATCAGGGCCCGCCACCAAATCAACCACTAGATCAACGGCTTCAGCCCCGATTGCAGCCACTAGGTCAGTACCTCTGGAAATGAGTTGATCTGCTCCTAGGGCTCTTACATCATCGTGTTTGGCGACACCGGCTACCGCAATAACAAAAGCACCACGGCGCTTGGCCAACTGTACTGCAGCAGAACCCACGCCCCCAGAAGCTCCAGTGATCAATACACGCTCTCCAGACTTTAAATCTGCTCTATGGAGTAGGTTTTCAGCAGTAGAATAAGCACAGGGAATTGAAGCTAGATCGGCATCACTCCAAGGCGAGTGAACCGTGTATGCCTCCTCACTCAAAGCACAGGTGTATTGTGCAAAACCACCATGGTATTCAGAACCAAAGGTCAGGCACTCATATGGCTTAGAGGGGTGTTGTTGCATCGTGCGTACTAGCACGCGATCACCGATGCGATCAGAACTTACACCCGGTCCCACGGCAATAATCTCACCACATACATCAGCGCCTTGAATCAAAGGCAGCTTTAAAGCGTCTCCAGACCATGAAGCAGACGCAGCATCAAGGTCTTTGTATCCCTCATCTGCGCCTGTATTAGTATCACCTGTAACTTGCTTGGAGTACCAGCCAATACGGGTGTTGATATCGGTATTGTTGACCCCTGCGGCCAGCACTTTAAGTAAAACCTCATTGGCTTTAGGTTGAGGTGTAGGAATATTATGACTGTATACCAACTGATCTAAGCCGCCATGACCCATCAATCGCACCCCCGACATGATGCTTGGGACAGTGGCAAAGACAGATTCGTTTGGAATATTCATAGGCGTTGGCTGTTTCAATGGTATGTGGAAAGGTTAAGTGGAAATGGTTAAGTGGAATGAAATTAACAGTTAGGTCGAGCCCGCACAAGAGCCGCCTTCAACTGAGATTGTTGATTAAATACAAGTCCAATAAACCCAGCATCTTTATAGTTATGAAGGCAGTGAGCGTTAGCAGGGTTCATAGGCTTAGATATGGCGATGGGGAATGCTATAAACACAGCATTATGCGTGCACCCAACAAGCGATTTAAAAGCCAAGATTGATTTACAATATCATGTTTAAGTATTGACATATCGCCTTATTAAGAATAATCTAATATAAAGGATCTGATCGACGAATTCTTCACCTTTAAAAGGGTAACTCTGCATGGCTAAACACCATATTTTACCCCTAAGCTATGGGCTAAAAGACAATACTCCGCAACTCTTTCAATGGCTACTACAAGTGTTTTTTGTGGGACTAATGTTGGGTACGACTCGAATAGTGATTACACCACTAGCTGAGCAAGAATTCAGTTTAGCTAAGGACTCACTGTTATTACTCAGTACCTTTGTTATCGCCTTCGGAGTCGTTAAAGGCTGCATGAATTTTGTCGCAGGGTATTGGGCTGAGAGAATTGGCCGTAAGCCCGTTCATCTTGTGGGTTGGCTAATTGCCTTGCCTATCCCAGTCTTATTTTATTTTGCCCAATCATGGGCTTGGGTTGTCTTTGCCACGATGCTTTTAGGAATCAATCAAGGCCTCACTTGGTCTATGAGCCAAACGGCAAAACTAGACATCACCGCAGCCCATGAACGCGGCCTCACCATTGGCTTGAATGAATTCGCAGGCTACACGGGCGTTGCTCTAGGTGGATTAGCCAGCGCTTACATTAGCCAGTGGTTAGGCCTCAAAGCAGGTTTACTCGTAATTGGTTTTCTAATCATTAGCCTTGCCCTTTTCCTTACTTGGATAAACATTGTCGAAACTCTTCCATGGGCGTTGTATCCAACCCAGCCCAAGAAGCCAACAACGGCTGTACCAACTCTGTCTACATGGTCTGTATTTAAACGCATGAGCTGGAGTGATTCGAAATTATTAGCGATTACTCAGGCAGGCTGCGTAGAAAAATTTGTTGATGCCTTGGTGTGGGTCGTATATCCAGTATATCTTTATCAAAAAACTAATGACCTCACTTTAACGGGCTGGATCATTTCTATCTATGGTTTGGTTTGGGGAGTGAGTCAGTTAATTACCGGTCACTGGTCTGATAGGTTTGGCCGCCAACGCATTAATGTCATGGGCATGTCGTTAACAACCCTAGGTGTCATGTTAATGCCATGGTTTGAGGCTACCTTTGGTTGGTCGATCGCCGCTGCCATCACCGGATTTGGCATGGCCTTACTTTACCCTAATTTATCGGCCGCAATTGTCGATTTGTGCCAACCTCATTGGCGTGCAACAGCTATCGGCATTTATCGCTTTTGGCGCGACATGGGTTACGCCATAGGTGCTGTAGTTTTGGGACTTGCCGCATTTTGGTTCCAAGACATTACTGCCACGTTCTGGGCTGTAGGTATCAGCATGGCCATTTCTACTCTTTGGTTAGCCATTAGAGGATAATGTATTAGCTTAATGCTGGCCTAGATTATCGACAGCGCTCACACTGCAGTCCATGATCACATGCAAGACTAAGTCTCAACTTCACCACTCAGTTCAAACTAAGCCAGCCCATGGCGTCTGTGAGGATAGGATCGGGCTAGACTGCGCACTGTCCAGTGCCCTACCAATGGTGATCACGACTGCACCATCTGTCAGCTTGAGCGTTAAACCAAAAATAATCCTTCTATCAAACACAAAAAAGCGAGTACTATAGCTGAACCTAGGGCCTTTTGAGCCATCTTGTCGTATGTCTTTGCCATTAAACACTCACATAGAGTCTGTATTAAGTAACCTTGAGTCCCATCTCAGTGGGGTATTGAAACTGTGGGCCATACCTGCTTCTGCCAGCCAAGACGAGGCTAAAGTTATGCATAAAATTACCCACAGACTGTTTGATAGCGGCGTTATAAATTTGCCCGCGGCGGCGCCTAATCCCTTAGCCGACGTTTTACCCACTTTAGTTGCCAACAGCAGGGCCCTTGATGCATCGCTTCAACAATTGGTCTCGAATGTGTTTGAATTGGTAGACTTTTTACCATGGTACCAAAGACCTGTAGCCAATAATTCAGACTTTATGGCAGGCCATTGCAACGCTCAGATCATAGGTCCACAAGGATTAGAAGTTCGGCATGACATCATTGTGGGTGTCACCCTAATGCGCCCCAATATCGTTTACCCTGACCACCAGCACGATCCAGAGGAACTTTACCTCGTTTTAGGCAATGGCCGATGGCGTCAAGATCAAGGGGCTTGGCACACTCCTGGTTTGGGCGGATTGGTGTATAACCCCAGCAATGTCATGCACGGTATGAAATCCTTAGACCATCCCTTGATTGCCCTATGGTGCTTACCCTTGGATAAACCTTTTACATCCTTTAGCCAGCCTCAGCCAACGCCTTAGCGGCCGCAATGAAATGGTCTACATCAACTTCTCGCGTTGAGAAATTGGTGACTAGACGCACAATATTTTTACCCCACCGGTCACTATAAAAATAAAAGCCTTGCGCAAGCAGATCTTTAATCATGGCACTTGGCATGTGACAAAAGAACATATTAGAGCGTGTGTCGCCTTGTATATCTATGCCGTCTATAGCCCGTAGACCCTGGTCTAGTCGCAAAGCCATAGCGTTAGCATGACGGGCGTTATCAAGCCATAAATCTTGCTTGAGATAAGCTCCTATTTGGGCCGAGATTAACCTCATTTTAGAAACTAAATGGCCTGACCGTTTGCGTCTCCATATCATTTCTTGAGCTGAAGTTTGATCGAATAGCACAATCGCTTCGGCTGCTAACGTGCCGTTTTTGGTGGTACCAAAAGACAACACATCAACACCTGCTTGCCATGTCATGGCTGCAGGAGAGCAGTCCAAGGCCACCAACGCATTGGCAAAACGAGCCCCATCCATATGGAATTTCAAGCCATTTTCTTTACAGATGCGGCCTATCTCAGACAATTCGTTTAAGCTATAGATACTGCCTGTCTCAGTGGTTTGAGTCACACTAACCACAGACGTTTGTACCGAATGAGCATCAGCCGTATTAGGTGCCGCCATAGTAGCTAATACTTTGGGAGAAATTTTACTGTCATCGCCCTCCACAAATACTAACTTGGCACCATGGGTAAAAAATTCTGGGGCGCCACATTCGTCCACATTAATATGACTCTCTTGGTGGCAAAGCACTGCGCCCCAAGGCGGGGTATACACACTTAATGCTAAAGCGTTGGCAGCAGTGCCTGTGGCCACAAAAAATACGCTTACTGGACACTCAAAAATATCTGCCAGTGCCTGCTCCACCTGCTCACTATGACGGTCCATACCATAGGGTGCTTGAATGCCCGCGCCTGCATCCATCATCGCTTGCAATACTGCAGGAGACGCACCAGCCGTGTTATCACTTGAAAACACTTTATTAATTAGACTTTGGTCCTGACTACTGGACATTTTTACTCTCCATTAATTTGAGCCCTATGACACTAGCTGCCATAAGGCACTCAGTAAGGGTTTTTTCAGGTTTTTCTTGAGGGCAAACAAACCTACATCATAGGCTTCAAGTTCGGGCTTTACATCTAATATTTGAATTCTGTTGATGGTGGGGCTGTTATCTAACACTATTTTTGGTACCACACCAATACCTAAACCCAGGCTAACCATAATCACAATGGCCTCATTACCCGCCACTTGAGCATATATTTTAGGAGCCACATCAATACTTCTAAACCATGCATCTGTGCGCTGACGAGATAAGCCGCCTTCTGCCAAAATCATAGGCATTTGAGACCAGTCTTTTGGGTTCGCTGGCACCACAAAAGGTTGCTCTAAAGTACTTTGGTCTTTGGCTGCTATAAATACTAATGGAGAGATGGTCATGGGTTTAAATGCCAGCTCCCTCGGCAGATTTTTTGGCCTAGCCGCTATGGCAAGATCCTCTTCACCAGAGATTACATGGGCGATACCTTGATCTGAGTCTCCCGTATGCAATTTAATTTCAATATTGGGATGATCCTCACGCAAGCGTTGAAATAAATCAAACAACAAACTATACACTGCAGTCACAGAGCAATATAAACTCACTTCACCTTGCAACTGCCCTTGGGCATCTTGTACTTGATTACGGATCGTGTGCCACTCACTGACTGCTGAGCGAGCATAGCTGACAAAGGTTTGACCTTCAGGTGTGAGTTGCACACTACGGTTATCTCGATTAAATAATGGTGCTCCTAACTGCTGTTCTAATTGCCTGATATTACGAGATAAAGCAGACAGACTAATGTGGCAGGCAGCGCTGGCTTTACCAAAGTGCAATTGCTCTGCCAAGGCCAAGAAATGTTTCAGGTGCTTAATGTCCATGTGCCAAACTTTAGCATAGATTTAACCTTATATTGCTAAATATGGCTCACAATGTGGCATATATATCAATTTACGAAAACACCAACAAAGGGTATCATCGTCTTAGTTTTACCAGACTCCAAATTATTGAATTTAAAACACAGGGTGACCCCATGTCTAATAATTATTTTAATACCTTGCCTCTGCGCGAGCAGCTTGAACAGTTGGCCAAGTGCCGTTTTATGCACATGAACGAATTTACCGAAGGTGTCGATGCACTCAAAGGCAAAAAAATGGTCATTATTGGCTGCGGAGCTCAGGGCCTTAACCAAGGTTTAAACCTGCGTGATAGTGGTTTAGACGTGTCTTATACGCTGCGCCAATCGGCTATTGACGAAAAACGTCAGTCGTTTAAAAATGCCAGTGAAAATGGTTTTACTGTTGGCACTTATGAAGAACTTATTCCAACAGCAGACGTGGTGCTTAACCTAACACCAGACAAGCAACATACCCCTGTAGTCACAGCAGTAATGCCCCTCATGAAGCAAGGTGCATGTTTGTCATACTCTCACGGCTTTAATATCGTTGAAGAGGGCATGCAAATTCGTGACGATCTAACGGTCATCATGGTTGCTCCTAAATGTCCAGGTTCCGAAGTGCGAGCTGAATATGTCCGCGGTTTTGGCGTACCTACTTTGATTGCTGTGCACGAGGATAATGATCCCCAAAGCCAAGGTTTAGCCTTAGCCAAAGCCTACGCAGTAGGCACGGGTGGCCACAAGGCTGGTGTCTTAATGTCTTCCTTTATCGCTGAAGTAAAATCTGACCTAATGGGTGAACAAACCATTCTCTGTGGCATGCTTCAAACAGGCTCTTTATTATGCTTTGACAAAATGATCGACAAGGGTGTTGACCCCGCTTATGCCTCAAAGCTCATCCAGTACGGTTGGGAAACCATTACTGAAGCACTAAAATATGGTGGCGTAACCAACATGCTAGATCGCCTATCTAACCCTGCGAAGATCAAAGCCTTCGATCTTTCTGAAACCTTGAAAGACATCATGCGCCCCCTCTACAACAAACACCAAGACGATATCATCAATGGTACTTTTTCTAGCACTATGATGGCCGACTGGGCTAACGATGATGTTAACCTGCTTGGCTGGCGCGCAGAAACAGGACAAACGGCTTTTGAAAAAACCCCCGCGGGTGAGATGGAAATTTCAGAGCAAGAGTACTTTGACCATGGCATCCTCATGGTTGCGATGGTTAAGGCTGGCGTAGAACTCGCCTTTGAAACCATGACTGCTGCAGGCATTATTGCAGACTCTGCTTACTACGAATCCTTGCATGAAACACCACTAATCGCTAACACCATCGCCCGTAAAAAGTTGTATGAAATGAATGCCACTATTTCTGATACTGCAGAATATGGCTGTTACCTATACAACCATGCGTGCTTACCATTATTGAGTGATTTCATGCAGGACATTGATACAGACGTCATTGGGCGAGGCCTTAGTGGTGATGACAATGGTGTGGATAATGCGCGCCTAATTGAAGTCAACCATGCCCTTCGGAGTCACCCTGTAGAAGCTATAGGCGCCACCTTGCGTGGCCACATGGCTGATATGAAGAAGATCATCTAGGCAACATCTTTTATGTTAAAGCTGCACGATTTGTCCGTAGAGTTTGATGAAGGTTTTCAACTTAAACACATTAATTGGCAAATCGAGCAGCATCAGCATTGGTTAATTACCGGCGCTAATGGCGCTGGTAAGTCTGCCCTCGCTGCCGTGTTAGTTGGTTATGGGGATATTCTGGCGGGTCACACTGAGGGCATGCCAGTGACGATTGGTTGGGTCTCCTTCGAAGCTCAAGCCGAACTCATTCAAGCCGAACTCAAAAAGGATGACGCCGATATTCTCGACGTTATTAGCCTCGGAACACCCGTGTCTGAAATCATCTTTACAGATGACATAGACCCGCTGATAGCAAAAAGTCTGATTGAAAAATTTGAGCTAAATTATATCCTCGAACGGGCCTTTCGAAAGTTATCTACCGGTGAATCACGTAAAGTTATGCTCGTTAGGGCCTTGTCTTGTCATGCTGATTTATTGGTCTTAGACGAACCCTTTGATGGCCTTGATCGCGGGGCCCACGTCATGTTGCAAGACCACCTAGCAGAGGTCGTGCAGCACACGCCCGTGGTCATGGTGCTCAATCGTTTTGACGAAATACCAAATTTTATCAGCCATATTGCCTACATGGAACAAGGTGAACTGCGCCATCAAGTGAAACGTGATGACGCACAAGCTTTCGCTGAGCTATACCAGCTACTGCATCTTAAAACGACAGACATGCAAGTGCCTGCGGCAGATACAGACAAGGCTGCCACAGAGTTAATTCCTCAACAGCCTCTAGTAAAACTAACCAATATCAGTATTAAACACTCTGAAATGGTGTTGATTAAGGACCTCAATTGGACCATTGAGCCCAACCAACACTGGCAATTGAGTGGGCCTAATGGCAGTGGTAAAACTGCCCTTTTGTCCCTCATTACGGGTGATCATCCCCAATGTTACTCCAATGATATTTTTGTATTTGGTTACCAGCGGGGGCATGGTGAGAGTATTTGGCAGATCAAACAACACATCGGTTACGTCTCCACTGCATTGCAATGGGAGTATCGAGTGGGCACTAGTTTGCGCAATGTGATCATCTCTGGTTTTTACGATTCGATTGGCTTGTACAGCAAAAGTAGTGACCGACAAAAGCATATTGCAGATCAGTGGCTAGCTTTATTAGGTATGCACAAGCGTGGTGATGAGCCATTTAATAAGCTATCTTACGGTGACCAACGCCTGCTCCTCATTGCTAGAGCGATGGTAAAGCACCCCCCGTTATTAATTTTAGATGAACCTTGCTTGGGCCTAGACGACATCAACCGCCAACTCGTATTAGCCTTGATCGAAAAGATCTGTGGGGCTAAAGAAACCTCTGTAATTTATGTCAATCACCATGCTCAAGATCGTATCTTAGGTATCGATCATTATTTAGCCTTAGAAAAATCTGCAGACAATCGCTAATTGTCTCGCGCGGTGACCCCGCATCAGGTAAAGTGAATTTCTTCAAACTGTGCAGATCCAAGGATTAGTAATGAAAAGTTGGCTATTACTGCTTGCGGCGGTAGTGAGTGAAGTGATTGGTACCTCTGCGATTAAATATTCTGAAGGTTTCACCAAAGTCATTCCATCCATTATCGTGTTTGTTGGTTTTGGGGTGGCATTTTATCTACTTTCAATCACGCTTAAAGTCATACCTGTTGGCATTACTTATGCCGTGTGGTCGGGTTTAGGTATTGTATTTATTTCAATTGTAGGTCACTTTGTATTTCAAGAAAGGCTGGATGCTCCTGCGTTCATAGGGGTGAGCTTTATTTTAGCAGGCGTCATCATTATGCAAGTGTTTTCAAAATCTGTGGCACACTAGCTTAATCAGCGATAGGTCTTCGTTATGCCCAAAGTTGGAATGCCAGAAATTAGACGCCCACAACTCATTCGCGCGACTATGGAAGTCATCAATCAAGTGGGATTCCTCAATGCATCAGTGGCCAGAATCGGTCAGCAAGCTGGAATTTCTCCCAGTATCATCAATCACTATTTTGGTGGTAAAAGTGGTCTTGTAGAAGCGACTATGCGCAGCATATTGAAAGACCTTGCGACAGGTATTAACCAGCGTTTGGTCAAAGTGCCTAAGGACGATCTGGTCGCACGCATCGAAGCGATTGTAGTAGAAAATTTTAGTTCTAATCAACAAGATGAAGCGGTGGTTAAGACTTGGCTAGCGTTTTGGGCTCAAGCCATGCATGACCCCGCACTCAATCGCTTACAGCGGGTCAATGAGAAACGCCTTCTGTCTTACCTAACTTTTGAATTAAAGCGCTGCATGCCCCGTCACGAAGCACAGATGGTAGCGACTAGCATAGCGGCCCTGATTGATGGCATTTGGTTGCGCACTGCCCTCAACCCAAAAGGCATTGATCCAAGCCTTGCTCGTCAGGTGATCACGGATTACTTATCCTTGTACTTAAAAAACTTACCTCTCAACCCTAGGTAACCCACTGCGTCGATTAGTTGATCATAACAATGACTATCAGCAGCCATCTGAGGTAAAGCTTTGCAGTTTACCCATTTTTAGATTCAGCCCTTGGTAAGCAACAGTTATTACTTTTGGCTAACGACTTAAATTATATAAAGCCCAAAACTCATCCACTCGCGCACCATTATAATGGTCTGTGTATTCATCTGGTAGTCGTGTTAAATCACCTTGGGTGGCTGGATGACAAATGATTTCCGTTGGTTCAACGACATTAGCTAACTGCCGTTGCCATCGGTTACGGAAAATAAACTGCTTACGCCCTGGGTATTTAAATGGCAGGTAAGATAAACCTGCACGTTTTACAGCGCCCTTAGCTCGAAGGGAAAACCAGCACAACAGGAACTGAGGTTTACCCAACAAAGTCCAATCAAGTACCAATCGGGTATGGCCTAAGCCTAAGTTTTTAGCTTGCGGTGCGATTTGATCGATCACGCCTGGCAATAAGTGAACATGGTGATGGGAGTCAAAATAGCTCAAGGTCACACCCTGCTGCTGCAACATCTTCACTTGGAGGGTAAATTCCACTTCGATATCTTTAAGTAACACCATCGAAAGGGAGCGACACCCAAACCAACTTTGCTTAATTAAATGCAACAAAGGTCGGGTTTCGGCGAGTCCATCAAGTTGATGTTGGCCTGTTTTTTGTCCTAACAGTGGGCCATTGGTGACGTTAAAGTGCAAGCCTAACTGAATTTGAGGCACGGCCTTTAACTCATCAAGTAGATAATCTTTATGCAGACTATTAGCCATAATAGACACCCGTTTTATGATTCCAGCTTGCGCCAACCTGAGCATGCCTTCGTTCACAGCAGGTGATATTCCCCAATCATCAGAAGTGATTTGTAGTAACTTATTTTGGCCTTGACTTAAAGCAGGTCGTGGTTGATATTCACCTCGTAGCTTTTTGTATTTGAGATGCGCTAAAGATGTAGCTGATCGAATCAGTTCACGACTTAAACTTAGGGTCGACTGAGCGTTATCGTGGAGCAAAGTCACAGGTATCGAGGACACTTTGTCATTGTGACCTTGGGCCAATAGAAACATTTCTACATCATAAGAAAAGCCATGACACGTCAAATGACAAAACAACTTGGTGGCAAATTCACGGGTCATGAGTTTGATGCCACACTGGGTGTCCGATTGATCGATACCAAATAAAAGTCTTACAGCCCGATTGTAGAGCAGACCAAAAAGATGCCGTTTAAATAGCGATGGTAAAAGTCCTGTGGGTAAATGTACCCGACTCGTGGGTAGTCGGCGATTGCCCACTACTAAACTTGATCCACTTTTTATGACTTCTTCAGCGTCGGTCAAAAACACCAAATTAAAAGGTAGATCTGCATCGATAAAGGCTATTAATTTATACTGCGTCGATAAAAAAGCAGATTGTAGGGCTGCACCCTTGCCTGCTGGCGCCAAGTGCTGATGCAACACAATGCGCGACTCATCTTTAAAATGAGTCAGTAACAAGGCGTGAGTCGCCTCTACTTCACTGAGTTCGCCATTGATACAAACCACCACTTCAAACAGACCATGCCAATGCTGCTGCAAATAGTCCAGCAACACACCGACCTTCTTTACAATAAATTCGCCGCTCGCTTTAGCGGGAATAATAATAGATAAGTCTTGATGAACCATAGCGCAGTCACTAGCTCTTTGAATAAATACACTGGCTTAGTGTAATACAATCACCCCGCTCTGTCGTGATTTATCCACCGGTTTATGGCCCGCTCAGTCTAACAGTTCTGGGCGGAGTCTAGGGCCCGCAAAGGACTGCCTGTGCGCTGTTTTTCATGCCATTGATCGGCAATCCAAACTTTTGCATTGGTGGGTGCTAGAGGTGTTTTACCTAAGATTAAATCAGCCGCTTTCTCTGCGACCATGATAGTGGGTGCGTTTAAGTTACCATTAGTAATGACAGGGAAAATGGACGAATCGACTACCCTTAGGCCGCTGACACCACGGACTTTACACTCATTGTCGAGCACTGCCAAAACGTCATCATCTGCACCCATTTTACAGGTGCATGATGGATGGTACGCACTTTCAACATTGGTTTTAACCCAAGCATCGATCTCATCATCAGTTTGAACTTTAGCGCCAGGCTGAATTTCTTCTCCTTTAAAAGGGTCAAGTGAGGGCTGATTTAGCAACTCTCGGGTCAACCGAATACAATCTCGCCAATCTTGTTTATCTTGCTCGGTCGTAATGTAATTAAAGGTTATTTTAGGTGCGTCACTAGCTTGGTTAGACACGATACGGATATGGCCACGACTACTGGGCTTATTGGGCCCCACGTGCACTTGATAGCCATGGCCGTCAAAGGCAGCGTTGCCGTCATAACGCATCGCTGCTGGTAGAAAATGGTACTGGATATTAGGCCATTTGAGCCCAGCTCTTGAGCGAATAAAGCCACAGGATTCAAAGTGGTTGGTTGCTCCTAATCCCGTTTTAGTGAGCAGCCAGCGGGCTCCTATCAAGCCCATATTAAAGTAGTCAAGTTTGCTGTTAAGGCTGATGGGCTGTTTACATCGATATTGAAAATAAACTTCTAAGTGATCCTGCAGATTTTCACCAACGCCGGGTAAATCATGTACTAAGGGCACCTGAGCATCCGCTAATACTTGGGCGGGGCCAATTCCTGAGAGTTGCAGTAAATGGGGCGAGCCTACAGAACCTGCGCTAAGTATCACTTCGGTGTTGGCATGCACTTGCTTAATTTGTCCACCTTGAAGGTATTCTATGCCCGTGGCCTGCTTACCGTTAAACAGCACCTTTTGGGCCGTCACTTTTTTTAGCAAAGTAAGGTTAGACCGTTTGAGTGCTGTGCGTAAATGGGCATTACTAGTACTGGACCTTACACCGTTCTTGACGGTCATATGCATGGCGCCAAACCCTTCTTGCTGCTCTCCGTTAAAATCTTTGGTGTAGGGGTAACCTGCTTCTTGGCCCGCATCAATAAAGGCTTTGTAGAGGGGATTAAGGCGCATATTATTACCACCACAGGTGCCCACTGGTCCACTCCCACCACGGTATTCGTCTTCTCCACCTTGCCAGGTTTCGGCTTGTTTAAAATAAGGTAAGCAGTCAGCATAATTCCAGCCCACTGCACCTTGTTCTTGCCATTGCTCATAATCCATGGCATGACCACGCACATAAACCATGCCATTAATAGATGAGGAACCACCCAAAACTTTGCCCCGAGGACAGTGCATGGCTCGACCATCAAGACCAGATTCGGCCTCACTGTGAAATTGCCAAGCGTATTTTTCCGTGTTCATCGGATAAGATAAGGCGGTTGGCATTTGAATAAATATACTTTTATCAGTGCCACCTGTTTCTAATAAGAGCACTTGATGTGCGCCACTTTGGCTCAGTCTATTGGCTAATACACAACCTGCAGAACCGGCGCCAACAATGATGTAATCGTATTTCTGTGTCATTTTCAAACCTGCTTTACAAACCTGCTTTAATAGGGAGATTCTAAATCGTCTAAGCGCACAAACACACTTTTCACTTGCGTATAATGGTGCAGGGTCTCAGGACCATTCTCTCTGCCAATGCCTGATTGCTTGTAACCGCCTACAGGCATTTCTGCAGGTGAATCACCCCAACTATTGATCCAACATATACCTGCTTGCATTTGGTTGATCACTCGGTGGGCTCGGCTGATGTCTTGGCTAAATACGCCTGCTGCTAGTCCAAATTCTGTGTCATTGGCGCGGGCAATCACTTCATCTTCGTCCGTGAATTTCAAAATAGACATGACGGGGCCAAATATTTCTTCTTGCACGTGCACCATGTCATCAGTGCAATCTGCAAATATGGTTGGTTCAACAAAGTAGCCATCCTTGGTCGCCACTGAGGTATGACGTTGACCACCACAAACTAAACGCGCACTCGTTTGCTTGGCTTCTTCAATATAACCCAAAACTTTTTCTAGGTGTTGAGCACTGATCAAGGCTCCCATTTGAGTCTCTAAATCGAGTGGATCACCCAGTTTAATCGCATTAGCACGGGCAGCAACTTTAGCAACAAATTCGTCATAAACCCCTGCCTGAACAAACACTCGAGTCCCATTGGTGCACACTTCACCTTGGGTATAAAAGTTAGCGAGCATCGCCCCCGCTATAGCGTTGTCTAGTTTGGCATCATCAAACACTAACATAGGCGACTTGCCACCTAATTCCATGGTGATGTGTTTTAGGTTAGCAGCGGAGTCTGCCATTATTTTTTTGCCAGTACCACACTCTCCAGTAAAGGATACCTTAGCAATATCTTGATGAGCAGTCAGCATTTGACCCACTCGGTAGTCACCTTGTACGACATTAAAGACCCCGTTAGGCACCCCTGCTTCAGTAAATATTTCAGCCAGTTTCATAACGCTTAAAGGGGTTTCTTCTGACGGCTTAAAAACCATTGCATTACCTGCTGCTAAGCAGGGTGCTGACTTCCAACAGGCAATTTGAATGGGATAATTCCACGCCCCGATGCCTGCACACACACCTAATGGTTCTCGGCGAGACATAAAAAAAGCCTGCTTGCCCAGATCTTGTTGCGTGCCCTGCAAGCCGCTGATCAGGCCGGCGTAATATTCAATCACGTCTGCTCCTGACATTATATCGACGCAATTAGCTTCTTGCAGTGGTTTGCCCGTGTCTAATACCTCTAATTCTGCCAATTCATCATTGCGTTCACGCAAGAGGCGAGCTGCCTGTTGCAAAATACGAGCACGTTCAACGGGTGCCATTGCAGACCAAACAAGAAAGCCTGCTTGGGATGATTGCACCGCTTCATTGACATCTTTTTGGCTGGCTTGATCTATGATGCCTAGGGGCTGACCCAACGCTGGATTGGTACTAATAAAGGTTTCATTGGAGGTGGCCCGCTGGTGGGTGCCGTTGATGTACAGGTGCGTGTGTTGCATAAGGTTAAGCCGGTAATAGATTAAGCTAGAAATAGTTAACAATGTTTTATCGAATGATCGTTCAATAAAAGATTTTACCCGATTAAAAAGCAATGTCAATTGTCACCAAACTGGACGCACAGCTATGCGCACAAGTACACTGTCAAAGAATTAGATCGACATCAAATATAGAGATTAAAAAATGCTCAAATTTTTAATAAAAAGCTTTAAATGGACGGCTATCCGGCTCTTTTTTTTAGCGGCGATGTTGGCTTTATTGATTTGGAGCATTACCTTTCACCCACCTGTATTACAAGCCGAAGTCGTGGTTAATCAGGCGGCTGTGGCAACTTTAAAATCAGGCCAACAAGTAAAAATACTGAGTTGGAATGTGCAATATATGTCGGGTAAAAATTATGAGTTTTGGTATGACAGCATCAATGGTGATGGCCCTGATATACGGGCCAAAAGAACTGACATAGAGCAAACATTTAAGCAAGTTGCACGGCTAATTATTGAACAAAGTCCAGACGTTATTCTACTTCAAGAACTGCATGACAATGCTAAGCGAACAGATTATGAAGACCAACTACAACGCCTACTCGCCCTGCTACCTGCTGAGTATAACAACTATAGTGAGGCTTTTTACTGGCAGGCAAGCTATGTACCGTTACCACAAATTATGGGTTCAGTGGGCATGAAACTTGGGGTAATTTCCAAGTACAAACTGGGGGATGCATTACGCCACCAGTTACCCAGCATCAAGGCTGATATAGTGACGGATCAGTTTAACTTTCGCCGCGCCATTCAAGAAATCAGTCTACCTGTCACCGGGGGTAGTAAACTTACATTAATGAACACTCACTTTGATGCGTTTGCTCAAGGTTCAGACACCATGCAACAGCAGGTCGATTATTTACAGCGACTCTTGCATGGCAAAAACGAAAATGGTGAGGCTTGGGTCATTGCGGGCGATTTTAACTTACTGCCACCTGGCCAATATGAAAACTTGAGTGCCAAAGCTCGCGCTGCTTACCAACCAGAGAGTGAATTGGCTCGTATTTACAACGAGTTTAATGTCATTCCATCCATCACGCAGACTAACGGGCCAGACGCCAGCAGTTGGTTTACCCACTTTCCTAATGGTAGCGACTTTGCTGCGCCTGATCGCACCATTGATTACTTTGTCTATAGCGACCACATTCAGGTCGCTCACTCCCAAGTCATTCAGCAAAACACGTGGCATATTTCAGATCACTTGCCCATGATTGCCACCATTACCTTGCCATAGATGTGGGCTTAGATTACAGAGAGCATAGGGACTTTAACCCCATAAAATGATATATTGCGCGCCATGGAACAGACTGAATTATTTGAAGCGCCCAGCCCCTGTATAGGTGTGTGTGAAAACAGTCCCAAAGGTTACTGCAAAGGTTGCATGCGCTCGCGGGATGAGCGTTTTGGTTGGCATACGATGAGCACTGGCGAGCAGCTTCAAGTGATGAAATTGTGCGCCCGCCGATATCAGCGCATGTTAGAACGCAAACAGATGAAGGCACAAGGTGATGTTAATCTTGAACTAAACTTTGTTGAACCCCAAGCGCCACAAACTGATTTAATTTAAACCACAGGGCCTGACACTTCGACTGTGCAGAACCGAGCATTGAGTCATCAAAGTCTTAATCCACAGCAAGCACTGGCGTCATATGTTGCACCATGAGTTGCAAGCTCTGACGGCCACGGAATTCATTGATATCCAAACGATAGACTAAATCTGCTTGTTCACAGGTATGGGGCCAAAGTGCCGTATCAATATTAAACTGAATGGCATCAACAAGTTCGCCCGTTTGGGGATGTGCTAAAACCAGTTTTAAATGCTTTTCTCCCACCACCCGTTGTTGCACCAACATAAAGCGTCCATGAAAGGTGGGTTCTTCAAAACCTTGTCCCCATGGCCCAGCCTGCTGTAAAACGAAAGCTTGATTCAGCTGCAACTGTTGTGCACTTAACTCTCCATCTGAACGCCACTCTTGAGCCAACAAACTGTCATCAAGGTGTTCTTGTGCATAAGTATTAAGCGCGTCTTTAAAGGTGTCTAAATGTTCAGCCTGAAGACTTAAACCTGCAGCCATAGCGTGGCCACCAAATTTAATAATTAGACCTGGGTGCTGAGCATCCACTGCTGCAAGAGCGTCACGCACATGGAACCCTGCAATACTGCGGCAAGATCCCTTAAGCGTGTCAGCATCACCTTTGGCAAACACTAACGCTGGGCGATGCCACTTTTCTTTGACTCGCGACGCAACAATGCCCACCACACCTTGATGCCAATCAGGATGATACAAGCACACACATTTGGGCATTTGATTATCTTGGCTAGTTTCAAGAATGGCTAGTATATTACTCGCCTGTTGCTGCATATCGGCTTCTATATGGCGCCTTTGGGCGTTAAGTTCATCCAATTCTTGGGCTAGCTGAGTCGCGATTTGCTCATTGTCACTCAACAAACATTCAATGCCTAAGCTCATATCATCCAACCGGCCCGCAGCGTTGAGCCGCGGACCTACGCTAAACCCAAGATCAGAGGCTTGTAGATTGTGATGCTGACGTTTGGCTATGCTTAACAGCGCTAACAAACCAGGCCGAGCTTTACCCGCTCGAATACGCGCTACACCTTGGGCCACCAAGATGCGATTATTGTGTTCCATTGGCACCAGATCTGCCACAGTGCCTAGGGCCACTAAGTCTAAATACTGCGCCATATTAGGTGCTGCGATTTGTTGCTGGTCAAACCAGCCTTGAACTTGTAGTTGCCGTCTTAAGGCTGACATCACATAAAAGATCACGCCCACCCCAGCAGTCGACTTAAAAGGAAACTCACAGCCAGGTTGGTTGGGGTTCACGATGGCATCAGCTTGGGGCAATGTTTCTGCGGCTAAGTGATGGTCGGTGACTAATACCTTGATACCCAGTTCATGGGCCCGCTGCACACCAGCATGGCTAGCGATACCATTATCTACGGTGACAATTAAATCGGGCTCACTGGCTTTTGCATAATCCACCAAGGCCGTACTGAGCCCATAGCCAAAATCGAACCGATTAGGCACAAGATAGCTGACATTTTTAGCGCCCATAGCGCCCAAAGCCAATATGGCAAGGCTGGTACTTGTTGCCCCATCACAGTCAAAATCACCAACTATAACAATATGTTGTTGAGTTTCTAACGCATCCACCAATAAGGCTACAGCGGTGTCGATGCCTTTTAGCTGATGATACGGCAAGAGCTGTTTGAGTTGGTAATTGACCTGCGCGGGATGACTAATTCCACGGTGCGCAAGCACTCGCGCCACCAAGGGATCAAAAGACGCCTCTAGGGCCGCATTGGAACTGCCTAAACGCAAGCGGACAGACATCAGCGCGGCACCCTTAAAGCTGACTCGTCATGTATTGCTGCACCTTAGTCAAGTCGTTATCCAGCACCTGACAACGTTCTGGACGCTGCATCAAGTCAGTTAAATGTTCAGGGAGCGGCGGCACTGCCTGCTTTGCCTTAACAACTGCATCTGGGAATTTTACTGGATGAGCAGTAGCCAAAGTAACCATCGGCACTTCTAGGTGCTGATTACACACACGCCCAGCTTCTAAGCCAATGGCCGTGTGAGGGTCAAGCAAGTAGTTGTGCTGGTGCACAGTTTGCCTAATCACATCACAGGTTTTATCATCATTGACGCAATGACTACTAAATAGTTGCCGAGCTTTTTCCCAGCGCTGGGGCTCTAAGCTGTTAGTTGTGCCATTATTAAGGCTGCTGATTAGCTCAGCTAAGGCTGCCCCATCTCGGTCATATAAATCAAATAAGAGGCGTTCAAAATTACTAGACACCATGATATCCATACTTGGCGTTAAGGTTTGCACGAGTCCCTTTTTTTGGTATTGATTAGCGCTGATACAACGGTGCAAAATATCGTTTTGGTTAGTTGCAACAATGAGCTGTGCAATGGGTAGTCCCATATTCTTAGCTAAATAACCCGCATAAATGTCACCAAAGTTACCCGTAGGCACACTGAAAGATACGGGGCGATGTGGGCCTCCTAGGGCAACAGCTGCATAAAAGTAATACACAATTTGAGCCATGATACGCGCCCAGTTAATCGAGTTTACTGCGCCTAATTGACCGCCCTTCAAAAACGCCTGATCAGAAAAGCTGTGTTTAACCATCTGTTGGCAATCATCAAAATTACCGCGCACGGCAATGTTGTGAATATTATCACCTAAAATAGTCGTCATCTGACGGCGTTGGACCTCCGATACCCGCTCATGAGGATGAAGAATAAACATCTTTACCCGTTCACTATGCCGACATCCCTCAATGGCGGCAGAGCCTGTATCACCTGAGGTAGCGCCCATAATAACTAAATTTTGGTCACGCTTAACTAAAGCGTTATCCATGAGCCGCCCCAACAACTGTAAAGCAAAGTCTTTAAATGCCAGAGTAGGACCGTGAAATAATTCAAGTACCCACTCATTGTGGTCTAACTGAACTAGAGGGGCTATGGCCTTATGATTAAAACCCGCATAGGTTTCATCCACCATTATTTTAAGTTCGCTACTGCTAATATCATCTTCAACAAAGGGCAACAATATCTTATGAGCCAAGTCTGCATAGTTAAGTGTAGCCCAAGAAGCAATTTCTTGGTGGCTAAACTGGGGCAGGGTTTCGGGCACATATAAGCCGCCATCACTGGCCAAACCAGTCAGCAAAACATCCTCAAAACCAAGGCTGGGAGCCTGACCACGGGTACTGATATAGCGCATATTGATTCCTACCCGTCTAAGTTTTCTACTCGAATTCGAGCCACTTCACCGCTAACATCTTGCAAAGCTTCAATGGCCTTAATGGCATCATTCATATGTCCTTCGGCAACTGGACGAGTGAGGATGATCACAGGCACCTGAGAAGACACGTGAGTTTGCTGTCGAATGGCTTCGATACTAATACCTGCGTCACCCAGAATTTGTGTGATTTGTGCGAGCACACCGGGTTTCTCTGACACAGTCATACGCATGTAAAATGCAGTGACTACCTTGTCCATCGGTAAAATTGGGCTCTCTGACATGGCATTTTCTTGGAATGCCAAAGACGGCATGCGCACATTTTGATCCACTGCCATGTCACGTACAATGTCTACCAAATCTGCCACTACAGCAGAAGCCGTCGGTTCTGCGCCTGCTCCCGCACCATAATACAAGGTTGGGCCAACTGCATTACCTTCAACTAAAACCGCATTCATAACACCATGAACGTTAGCTAAAAGGCGCTTTTCTGGAATCAATGTGGGATGAACCCGAAGTTCTATGCCATCTTCAGTGCGGCGCGTTAACCCGAGGTGCTTAATGCGAAAACCTAAAGATTCAGCATTGGCCACATCTTCAGCAGACACTTTACTGATTCCTTCGGTGTAACACTGGTCAAACTGCAAAGGAATACCAAAGGCTACAGAAGACAAAATGGTTAGCTTATGAGCCGCATCGATACCTTCTACATCAAAGGTTGGATCTGCTTCGGCGTAACCTAATGCTTGAGCCTCTTTAAGCACATCATTAAAGGCCCGACCTTTGTCACGCATCTCAGTAAGTATAAAATTGCCAGTGCCGTTAATAATGCCCGCTAGCCAATCGATCCTATTGGCCGCCAAACCTTCACGCAAAGCCTTAACAATAGGAATGCCTCCTGCTATTGCCGCTTCATAGGCGACCACAACATTATGCTTACGGGCCGCTGCAAAAATTTCATTACCATGCACTGCGATCAGAGCTTTGTTGGCGGTGACCACATGTTTGCCGTTTCGAATGGCCGTAAGTACCAATTCCTTGGCGGGTTCATGGCCACCAATGAGTTCCACCAGCACATCAACACTAGGGTTATTAGCTACCGCGAAAATGTCATCTGTGATGGCCGTATTGCCTGTATCACAATTAGGGTTAGGGCGACGCTGGGCGATCTGTTCAACCGCAATGGATCGGCCTGTGCGGCGAGTAATTTCATTAAAATTACGCTGTAATACATTAAACGTGCCGCCACCGACGGTGCCAAATCCACAAATACCAACTCTTACCGGTTTCAAGGCAAACCTCATTGCGCCAGATGCGCGTATCTAATTAATGTGTAAAAACAAGCCGCATATTGTAGCTTAACAGACCTTATATGTCAGCTTATAAGCCACTCATCTGGACCATTTTTTAAAGCTTATACCCGATGCGTTTAAATACACTTCAAGGGCCAAATGCAGGTCGCCTCACTTGTTTTTTGGGCACAAGTGAGGACCTTCTGACTAAAGCATACCCATGCGCTTGGCCAGCTCATTAGCGGGTAAATAACCAGGTAAAAGTTCACCCGATTCAAACACAATAGCTGGGGTGCCATTAACACCAATTTCTTGGCCTAAATTGTAGTGCGCCATTACTGGGTTTTCACATGCCTTTGGTGACTTCTGTCGGGCTTGTTTGTTGTGTGATCGCAGCTTGGCTTCAGTCAAGTATTCATTGGTATTTTCAGCACACCAAGCATCAACTAGAACTTGGTAACTAGGCGAACCTAAACCCGCTCTTGGAAAGGCTAAATACCGCACTTCAATACCCAGTGCATTAATGTCAGCCATCTCTAAATGTAATTTTTGACAGTAATAACAGTCCACATCAGTAAACACACTAATGGAAGCTTTTTTCTCACCTACAGCAGGGAACACCCACACTTGCTGCGCTTGGGGAGTTTGCATTGCCCCCAGTCTAGATTTTGTGGCGCTTTGTTCAGTTAAATTCACCAGCCCCTCACCATAAAGGTTTTGGTACATGGTGCCAGCAAAGAAGAAGTCTCCATCAGCACTCATGTAGATGCGATCACCAGTATTTAACAACACATTATAAATACCAAACATAGGGGTAGCTTCAATGTTGACCGCCTTCATGTCTGGATTAATTCTAGCTAAGCTCGATTCAAGTTCAGTGTATTCTGCGGCCCACACATTGGGCGCTAATAAAATAAACACTAAGGTTATTGTGGTAACCAATTTGGTAATGATTATATACATATTTTAATTCAACCCCTGGGGTGATGTTGTGAATGCAATGTTTGTAAACGCTGAGTAGCGACATGAGTATATATCTGCGTGGTCGATAAATCACTATGACCTAAGAGCATTTGAATCACTCTTAAGTCAGCCCCATGATTCAACAAATGAGTAGCAAAGGCGTGTCTAAGTACATGCGGTGATAAGGATTTTTGAATACCGGCGGTTAAGCCATGCTGTTTAATACGATGCCAAAAGGTCTGCCGGGTCATGTGTTGACCACGATTACTTGGAAACAATACCCCACTAGCCTTCGCCTTTAATAATCCGGGGCGCCCTTGTTTAAGGTATTTGTGCAGCCAGTCCTGGGCCACTTCGCCTATGGGCACTAAGCGCTCTTTAGATCCTTTGCCAAACACTTTAACAATGCCAGCAGACAAGTTTAGCTGACTGACATCAAGAGCAACCAATTCACTCACCCGCAAACCACAGGCATACAAGAGTTCTAGCATAGCTTTATCACGCAAGCCTATAGGTGTAGACACGTCTGGAGCGGCCAATAAGGCTTCAACGTCTGTTTCTGAGAGTGATTTGGGGATGGGTCGGCCTTGCTTCGGCGCTTCTATTAAGGCTGCAGGATTAACGTTAAGGCGATTTTCTCGCACCATGTACTGATAAAAACCCTTAATACTGGATAAGTTACGAGCTAAAGAACGCGGCTGAATACCTGCTTGTGAACGAGTTGCCAAAAAACCCATTAACACATGAGCCTCTGCAGAAACTAAGGTAAAGCCCCGTTGGTCCAAATAGTCATGCAACTGCTGCAGATCTCTAGCATAGCTTGCCAAGGTGTTATCACTTAGACCTTTTTCTAACCAGAGGGCATCAATGTAGGGTTTGATTAGGTTAATACTTACGCTCATTTTAGATGTAAATTCGAGCCTCAATAATAGACCAACGTCAGTTTAACACAAGCCCTATCAAGGTTAAGAGTACCGCTATAGTTCCAACTTAATTAGACTAAAACCGAGACAGTGGAACTTTTAAATCAAAAAAAACCCGCGTCTCACTGAGTAAGATGCGGGTTTTTCTATCAACTTAAGCTTAACGCTTAGCCAATTTTTCCTTGATACGTGCTGCCTTACCAGACAAGTCGCGCAAGTAGTACAACTTTGCTTGACGCACATCACCACGACGTTTAACAGACACACTGTCAACCTGATGGCTAAAGGTTTGGAAAGTACGCTCAACGCCCACACCGTGAGAAATTTTACGCACTGTAAAGGCAGAGTTTAGGCCACGGTTACGTTTACCGATAACCACACCCTCGTACGCCTGAAGACGCTCACGGGTACCTTCTGTTACCTTCACTTGAACCACAACGGTATCGCCGGGGCCAAACTCTGGCATTTCTTTGTTCATTTGCTCAGCTTCAATTTGCTGAATAATCAAGTTTTTGCTGCTCATGGCACGCTCCTGTTCTTCACCTTTCGGACTCTTCCGTTAAGCGAATAAATTCTGCTAAAGACTGCTTTTGGTCCAACGTTAGTGTCATCTGTTCTAGTAAATCTGGTCGCCGCTGCCAGGTTCTACCTAACTGCTGCTGCATACGCCAACGGGCAATAGCGGCATGGTCCCCACTTAACAGCACCTTAGGTACTGGCATACCTGCAACCATTTCTGGGCGGGTATAGTGAGGGCAATCCAACAAGCCCTGAGCAAACGAATCTTCTTGTGCCGATTCTGCATGCCCTAATACACCAGGTAACAAACGTGAAACTGCATCGATAAAGGTCATGGCTGCAAGTTCACCGCCACTCAGTACAAAGTCTCCAAGAGACCACTCTTCATCTATGTCGGTACCAATTAAGCGTTCGTCGATTCCTTCATAACGCCCTGCTACCAATACTAAGCTCTCCTGCTTAGCCAGTTCTACTACACCTGCTTGGTCTAACCTACGCCCTTGGGGTGATAAATAAATCACCTTAGGCTGGCCTAGTTCGGCTCTTGCTTGGCCGATGGCATCTCTTAAAGGTTGTACCTTCATCAACATGCCAGGCCCGCCACCGTATGGCCGGTCATCCACTGTGCGGTGCTTGTCCTGAGTAAAGTCGCGTGGGTTATACCCAGTAACTTGCAGCAAACCTTGCTGCGTTGCCCTTCCCACTACACCAAAATCTGTTAAGGATTTGAGCATTTCTGGAAACAGCGTTACTACGCCTACTTTCACCTAAAACTCCGGATCCCAATCGACCCGAATAACACCTCCGAGGAGGTCAATCTTTGTAATCACTTGATCTGGCAAGTAGGGTATTAGACGCTCGTTACGATCAATACTTTCTTCATTGCCTTTTACTACTAGCACATCATTAGAGCCAGTGGCGATCAGGTGGTCGACCTTACCAAGTTTTACCCCAGCATCAGTCTCTACGTTCAGCCCAGTCAGTTGTTGCCAATAATAATCACCAGCCTCTAAGTTTGGTAATATGGCACGATCTACCGAAATGTCTAATCCACAATATTTGCGGGCTTGATCACGGTCTTCACAACCTTCCAGTAATGCTATTAAGCCTTTGCCGTGGGTTTTACCCTGGCTAATTTTCAAGTCTTGCCAAACACCGTCTATGCAGGTTTGCCAAGGTTGATAATCAAAGATGTTTTGCATTGGTTCAGTGCTAGAAAACACTTTTACCCAGCCCTTCACACCGTATACGGTAGTGATGCGACCCAGCTTTACGCGTTGGTCTTGAGCCATGTTAAACAATCCTTACAACAATGGTTTAAAAGCAAAAGCTTAGTGAGCTATTATTCAGCTACTTTGCGGGCTGCTTTAATCAGTCCTGCGACGCGATCAGTGGGTTGAGCACCTTGCCCAATCCAAAAATCAATGCGTTGCATGTTAATCCGAGTTACTTCTTCTTGGCCACGAGCAACTGGGTTATGAAAACCCACACGCTCAATAAAGCGACCGTCACGCGGATTGCGCTGATCAGCTACAGTTAAATGATAGAAAGGGCGCTTTTTAGAGCCCCCACGAGCTAAACGAATGGTTACCATGCGTTAGATCCCTTTACGTCGTGTAAGTTTTGAAATCACTTACTATTCATCAATGCAATGCACCGCTATTGGTGACATCACGGAAATGGGCATTACCCCGCCTGACTCAGTAACATAAACACATGCCTAAATCAGGGCAGATATTGTACGGTATTTATGACTACAAAACAATTAAACCCTTGCCAAAGTTCGCCCAAAGTTCAATGCTTAGCCATTCATGGGTCAGGGCTTATTCTAGATCTTGCTTTTTCAGCGGCACCGTAGTTTCAATATTATCTTCCAGCATGCGCTCTTCAAGCTCCGCCGCAGATAAATAGTCCAGATCCCAATGGTTACAAATATCATTCCTAAAACGTGTGCGACTTTTTTTCGTTGATTTTGACTTTCGATGATCGAAGTAGTTGAGGAGTCTCTGACTAATTTTCATTGCGTGTATGCCTATAAAATAGTTCATCGATAGCTAACTAAACACTGACCGATACTAGAACATGTTGCTTGACCAAAATCTAGTTTTACTCTCTTGGTATTATTCTCTCAACTCGCTGGTTGTCCTTGAACCATTGCTATCGCCAAGCTTGATGATAGCAACCCTAAACGTAAAGACACTGTAAATGCGCTAGCAGGCGCCTAAATTAGCGATATGATAGGGTCTTGACTAGCTGGTAGGGTTGTCAAATAACGAAGTAGACCTTAAAAAAATGGGCACTTAGTGATCCAGGGTTATTGGTTTGTACAACAGGTTTGTGCTTAGGCTGATATTCCCCTTACGCCTAAAAGAACCTGAATAATACCGGGTGTGCCTGCAAGAAAATGCCCGCTGAATTACAATGATCCGAACGCAAACGAACACAGCACATGCTCGTTCCTATTGGTGGTAGTTATGCTTAATAAATCGTTAATATTGCAACAGACGTCTCTGCAAGAGCGCAATGTCGGTTATCAACCGCCTCGCTTGGCGCCGCACTCCCAAACTAGTATGGGTCGGCTACTGATTGACGAATTGCAACAAGCAGCAAGTCTGGTTGACTTTAAAGAGATGCTTAACCGATCTGCGGCCCTCACTAAATTCGCCAAACAACTGCCCACGTCTGCAATTTTGCTCGATGACCTCAAAGTAATGGTGAAAGGAGATACGCTTCACTGCCTTTTGGCGATTGAAACTTTAGCAGTCATTGAAGATGAAAGTGTTAACGCCCTTTTAGTCGAATGTTTAGCCCATACCGATGCCAGTGTTCGACGCCAAGTGACATGGAAACTATCTGAGAGGAACCTCGTTGCACCTGCTTTACCCCAACTGGTGCAGCAACTGTGCTTGGGTGGCATCGATACAATGCACGCCCATCAAACCTTATACCATTGGGCAAAGTCAGAGCCTCAGATCGTCTCTGCAACTATAATTAATGCGCTGACAGCTCATGGCGACGTCTTAATGCGTGCTCGATTAGTAGATCTTTTAGGTACCCTAAGGGGCACCAAGGTGAACGCAATACTCGCACGCCTGGCTGCTGATCATAACGAAGCTGTCTCAGTGCGACTCGCAGCCATAAGTGCCATGGGTTGTCGCATCGGTCCATTCGACGACCTACTGCGCCAGTTGAAACGTCAAGACAGCGACATTGGCGCCTACGCATCACTCGCCCTTAATGACCAAAAAATGCTTCATAGCAATGCCTTACCGCGGCCTGATGGAGGCTTACGTGTGTGTCAGCTAGTGCTGGCAAATGTGGATAAAACCCTCAGTGCAGGCGGCTGTGGTGAGACCGGTGGCGTCGCCAGCTTACTCGTCTCTTTAGGAGATGCACTTGCGCGCCAACCCAGCATTGACCAAGTATTAACGCTTGGATTGGGCAGCGTTGAGGAAGCGGTTAATAATCTCAGTGCCCCTATTAATACACCACAACCCTATCGTATCATCACCGCAGGCGATGACATGCGCCCAATGAACAGCGCTAATGCTTGGGAACACTTACCTGTTCTTAAACGCAGCATTCAAAGGTGTATAGGTCACTTTGGAGCCATCGACCTCATTCACTTACGCATGCTTGATGCCGCCACTTTTGCAGCGGCAGATGTCGCCCATAACATGGCTATACCCATCTGCTTTAGTTTCGCCCCAGACCCACAAAATACAGTGCATGCTCTGCATGCTGGGGGTCAATTAAGTCGCACTGCGTTTGTCGATGCCGATGCTCAGAGCAACCTTTGGTTTCGGGCTCGGATGCTTGAGCAAATGGGCCGCAGTGTGAGTCATGTGGCACTATTTCCACAACCTAAGTGCAAACTGTTACTGCAAGATATTCGCAAAGACCTGCGCCAACACAAACAACAATCGGTCACTATTGCAGAAGGTATTGATATACAGCTTATCCGTCAGGCGGCAGAGCAATATGCAGAAACTAAACCCCATGAAACGAAGGGTGTTATTGCAGATTTAGCGCAAAATATAGCTGCTAGTCGCCGCCATTTACCCTTATTACTGAGTGTTGGCCGGTTTCACCCTGTGAAGGGTATGGATCGAATTGCAGCGGCTTGGGCAGCTGACCCACTGCTATACAATGCCTGTAATTTGGTCATGGTTGGAGGCAATCTCAACCATCCATCGGCGGTAGAAAAAACGGTCATGGAGGCCATAGATAGTGCTATGCCTGTGAGTGATCATCGGCGGGCTGGGGTCATCCTAATGGGTGGTCGCCCACGAGCAGACATTGCACAACTGATGGTAGCCACTATGCTAGGGTGTGCAGATTTTTGGGCACCCGGTGGAATTTATGTTGATGGTGCTCGCAAAGAGGAGTTTGGATTAGCTTTAATTGAAGCCCTAGCAACGGGGCTGGTGGTGGTTGCGCCAAGCACTGGAGGACCTTCAACTTACGTTGATAATGACCATACCGGTATTTTAGTGGACCCTGAACAGGATCTTGGCCAAGCCATCCACCGAGGCTTTGCCCTAGTTGAGCATGCGGGCAGACGCCTGACCGCTCAAAATATGGTGGCGCAACACTATGCCATTGACACCATGGCCGAGAAACTCGCCTCTTTGTATCAAACGGTGCGAGACAAACCATGACTTTACTGGTCATAAGTCCAGATTTTATTTCACACTATAGCCCCTTGGCAGTGGTTGCTAGAGCAGCCAAGCAGGCTGGTATGCGGGTCATTTTCGCGACCGGCACTAATATGGCAACCCATGTGGAAGCTGAGGGATTTGAATGGACCTTGCTGCAATTAAGTCAAGGAGCCAACAGTGGTATTGTCGATCAAAATCCTGCTATCAAGCGTTTTTTGAGTGCTACTCGAGAAGGCCCTATAGCTACAATCCGTTGCCAAGCATTAGATAGAGAAAAGGATTTGCTTTGGGAACCAGTGCAAGTGGCTCGCAGAATTGCACAACTGTGTGAGCAGATTAACCCAGATAATATCTTAGTAGATCATGTTTCCTTTGGTTCAACTTTAGGCGTTTATGCCACAGGTAGACGCTTTACTACTCTTGTTCCGGGTCATCCTAGCCAGCTCCCAGTAGGTAAAGAACGCTATGGAATTCCAGCCACTTGGCCAGCCTGCATGCAACCAGAGCCCAACGCGCTGACAGACCAAGAAGACATTACCGACCGAGTGACGAAAACGTTTACAGACCGGTGGAATGCGGCATTAGCAATCATTGCCCCGACCATGTCACCTGTAAAAGACGCCTTTCGAGTGCATGGTAACCAAGTCCTCTATAACAGCTCAAACCATTATCACCCTTTTGAACGCTCACCACATTTGCCCATTCACCATGAGTTTGTTGGACCACTAGTGCGTGACGAAGAGCTGGCAAAGCCATTCCAACAATGGTTAGCACAGGAACCTGAAAAGCCATTAGTTTATGTGGCCTTAGGCACTTTCTTGTCACACCGAGCAGATGTGTTAAGCAATATAGCCATAGCCCTGCAGCAAGCCAATGTGCGGGTGGCTATGGCCATTGGTGCTAGCCCTATGACAGCATTTGAATCCTTACCAGTGGGCTGGTTAATTGCACCAAGCTTACCCCAAGTTGCACTCTTGGGTGAATGTGACCTGGTTATCCACCATGGCGGCAACAATAGTGTTCAAGAGGCACTGGCGTTGGGTGTGCGGCAGATCATATTGCCCTTTTCAACGGACCAGTTTGCCAATGCAGCTGATTTAGAACGGACGGGGCAAGCGACGGTAATATCACCCAACCATATTTGTGCAACCAGCTTCGCTCAGGTGGTTAAGGTCACCCTGACGTTACCTGAGCCAAAACCCATCATGGCCCAAAGTTGCGCTACATTAGCCCGTATTTTAAGGACTCCAATAGAGGCCTAATTGATCGCCCATTGTGCATTGCTAAGCCCCAATAGAGGGTTTATTCTCTGGACACAGACTGTTGTTTAAGATCAATGTTCACGAGACGCTAATATGGCCTTCGAAACGATAAAAATCCCCTCAGCAAGCGTGGGTAACCAAGCTCATATTCACCTGCATCGATTTGGGCCTAAGGGTGTTAAAGGTGTTAAAAAAGTTTATATTCAGGCGGGTTTGCATGCGGACGAACACCCAGGGTTACTAGTCGCTCAGCATTTGCTTAGGCATTTAGAGCAACTGGACCAACAAAATGCACTTAAGGCAGAAATTGTTTTAGTGCCATTTGCTAACCCTGTAGGTTTAAGACAAAAAACCTTTGGCCATTTGGTGGGCCGCTGTGATTGGCACACAGGGCAAAATTTTAACCGCCACATGGCCATCGATCCTCAGCAAGTGGAAGCGAGCTTAGCCCCATCTTTTGGCAGTGACGCCATAGAGAATGATCGCCTTATGCGCCTCGGTCTTAAGCATTTGGTTGCACAACGACACGATGATTTTGAAATAAATTCATTACACAAAATATTACTTTCACAATCCATTGATGCCCACTATGTATTCGACCTGCATTGTGATGATGTTGCACTACCCCATGTATTTTATGGACTGCACCAACAAGAAATGGGGCAGACACTGGCCCAGTGTCTGGGCTTTACAATTTGTTTAGAGGAAGATGTTACAGGCACCGTTGCATTTGACGGCACCCATACCCAACCTTGGGTTAATATGCAAAATCATCATGCTCAACCTGTATTTTCAACACCTTGTTTTGCGGCCACCCTCGAATTGCGTGGTCGCAGTGATGTAGACCCTAAACTGGCAGAGCAAGATTGCTTAGGCATTTTAGATTTCCTCGCCCATGAACATTTAATAGAGCGAATACCCTCACCAAAAAAGCCCATTGCATTGAAGCCGTGCAGAGTAGATCAGGTGAGAATGGTGAAGGCCACTACATCAGGTATTATCACCTATCGATCTAAGCTAGGTGAGACACTAAAGGCTGGAGAAGCCTTTGCAGACTTGGTTCTAGTTGATCATCCTAAAGCCAAATCTATCCCTATACTAGCACCTTGCAATGGCTACTTATTTAGCCAAACAGGCCAATTCTTTATCACCAAGGGCGATACGGTGGCCATGCTATCGACCCAAGAACAGCATATTCAAGCGGGTACACAACTTGCTTTTTAAAGCTCATTGATTCCCGTTAAGCATGCTTCTCCCTTAGTTTGGCTGCATCAAATCAGCTGACTCAGCGCCAAGATTTGGGTGGATTCATCAGTTTGGTTTGGTTTGGTTTAGTTTGGTTTAGTTTGGTTTGGTTTAGTTTTCTTTGCGAGCAATAATAGCATCGCGCATTAAACGCAAACGCACACCCCAACTCAATATCGGCTGTGGGGGTAATGGGGTAGGTTTGGGACGTGCTTGGATCATAGCGATTGCATCTGTCATTTGGCCACTAGCCATGTAAGCCATTTGTTCACCAAACAAGGTCGCTAAGCCAATGCCGCCACCGTTGTAGCAGCCAGCCACCAATAACTTTGAATCTAATTGATCAAACACTTGGCCGTTATTACCACTGACACAGGTGACACCAGACCAACAGCTATCAAACACGGAGGCGTCTAATTGTGGGAAACGACGCTTTAAACCGCGCTGATGGACACGCTTGCGCTTCACTAATTGGCTTTGTGACATATTCATGGCAGGCCATACTTCCGCAGTATTGCGCACCATAATACGTCGATCTTCAGTTAAGCGAACAGTCGCACCCATGGCCTGAGCAGACAGCAAACCCCATGCCTTAGGGTTGCCAATTGCGGCATACTCAGCATCACTTAGGGGGCGCGTCATGCTTGCCGTCAAGGTTAATGGAAAAGCGCGCTTGCGCTTTAATCCAGCGCTCGACATAAAGCCATTAACCGCCATCAACAAAGCTGGAGCTTTCACTTGACCCATAGGGGTTGAAACTAAAAAGTCTGGACCTTGTTTTTGCCAAGTTAATACCGGACTGTTTTCATAAAGGGTGACATTAGCAGGCAGGATATCTATGTAGGCCCGGGCTAACTTAGCCGGCTGCAACATAATACCACCGGCGGTCCACAAGGCTTGGGTATAATAATGAGTGCCCAAACGTTGATATAATTGGTCACCTGAGAGCACACGATGTTCTAGCTCTAGCTCCTGCAATAAGTCACTAAAGCGCTGCAATTTAGCTTCGTGGGCCGGCACCGCAGTGGCATGAAACTTACCACTCTCGTCCCAATCACAGTCTATTTGATGGTGATTAACGAGTTCTCTGACACAATCTACCCCAGCTTTGTTAAGCCTATACTTTTCACGATATTGCTGTAGCCCTGTGTCAGACATGTGACCATCATTAAGGGTTGAGTCGACAAGGTAGCCAGAGTTGCGTGCACTCGCCCCTTCACCTGCCCGTTGCGCCTCAATAATGATAACTTTAGCATTTGGATTGAGTTGGGCAAACTTTCGAGCTGCTGACAAGCCCGTATAACCGGCGCCAACAATAACAAAATCACCCACCTGCTCACCTTGCAGACTGGCATTAGTCGGTCGTAAAGGCAGTCCCTGCGTCCACCCACAGGTTTGATCATTACCGGGCAATGGTGCAAATATTTTGGTCTTCATTCGAGGCCAGCATCAAGCTGTCGCATGTACTCCACAGGGTCAATAGCGATACCTAATGAGCGTTTTTCGATATAGAAGCCTTTTTTGGATTCACGAAAGCGAAAACAAACATAAGCACCTAACTCAAACTCAAGATCCTTATTGGCGGAGAAGTAAGCGTACTCTTGTTCCGCTATCACTAAGGCGTGGATGTAGTATTCTGGCATGCCCAACCATTCAACATGGGGACCGTCAGTAGTAACGGATTGAAGATGGCCACGGCCTTGCATGGCCTTAGCTTTAACGAACGGTTTACGTGCCATAACTAACTCAGTTAGAGGAATAGTCTGTATTGTAGCTATCTAAAGACCTTTGTTCTAGACCCTGATAATCAATTGCACGAAATTCATCAAGAAAGGCTATTGATGTCAGAAAATCATTGTTATTGTAGGTCCTTTAAAACACATGACCTCTCATGAAAGTGATTCATTCTGCAGCATGAATAGAAAATCTCTTTTATTAAATTTTCACACACACAGCTGTTAATATGTATGCAAAAAAATAACCCAAATCGTTACTCGCTTGATCAGGTTGGAGTCATCCATTCCTGTTTTAAAGAAAAGTTTGCTACGCCAAGACAACCAGGTCTAGTGACTGCAGCGTTAGCTCAAGTTGAGCTGATTGAACCCTTTAATCAAATAGATACGGTGGATGGCCTCGAAGGCTTCTCTCATATTTGGCTTAGCTTTATCTTCCATCAGACGCTTGGTCAAGGCTGGAAACCTAAAGTACGGCCACCGAGGTTAGGGGGTAATAAAAAGCTGGGGGTGTTTGCTACCCGATCTACCTTTAGGCCCAATCCACTGGGGCTATCATTAGTTAAGCTAGAGTCAATTGATACCAGTAAGGGGGTTATTCTGCATGTGAGTGGAGCTGATTTAATCGACCAAACACCAATTGTTGATATTAAACCCTATCTGCCTTGGGTAGAGTCTGTACCTACAGCCCAAAGTGGCTTCGCCAGTGACGAGCAGATTCTTCAATTGCCTATCCACTTCAGCCCGCAAGCCCAGCACACATTACTCAACAGACCAGAACTGCGTGAACTTATTGAGCAGGTGTTACAGTATGACCCAAGACCCGCCTATCAAAAGGATCCAGAACGTGTTTATGGTTGCCACATTGCAGATATTAACCTACGTTGGCAGGTGGGTTTGGATCAAATAGATGTGATTGAAATCAGCTTATAATGTCACTTAGCTATGCTAATATAGACCGATTGAAAGTTCACGCATAACACTTATGACTCCTGCTCAGCTCATCGCTTTAGACCAACAGCATGTTTGGCACCCGTACGCCTCTATGGACAGCCCTCCACCAGCATACCCTGTCGTTAGCGCCCATGGGGTAAGGTTGACCTTAGCTGATGGGCAAGAGTTGATTGATGGTATGGCCTCTTGGTGGTGTGCAGTGCATGGTTACAACCACCCTTACCTCAATGCTGCGATGCATCAGCAAATCTCTGACATGTCCCATGTGATGTTCGGGGGTATTACTCACGCGCCTGCAGTCACGCTAGCCAAACGTCTAGTAGATCTCACCCCAAAAGGTTTAGATAAGGTATTTTTTGCTGACTCAGGATCAGTGGCTGTCGAAGTGGCCATTAAAATGGCCTTGCAATATTGGCACTCTCAGCACCAAGCCAAAAAGAATCGCATGCTCACCATTCGCAATGGTTACCATGGTGATACCTTTGGTGCCATGGCAGTATGTGATCCAGTGAATGGCATGCATTCACTGTTTGCCAGTGTTTTACCCCAGCACCATTTTGTTGACGCTCCTCCCATGGGTTTTGATCGCCCTTTAGAAACGGATGATCTCACAGAACTTGAAGACAAAATGCGTCAGTACCAGCATGAAATAGCGGCCTTAATCTTAGAACCTATTGTGCAGGGCGCGGGCGGCATGCGCTTTTATAGTCCTCAATGGTTAAGAGGTGCAGCTAAACTTTGTAAACAATATAATATTCTCTTAATCGCTGATGAAATTGCCACTGGGTTTGGTCGCAGCGGCGCTCTATTCGCTTGTGACCATGCTCAAGTTCAACCTGACATAATGTGCCTAGGTAAAGCCATTACTGGAGGCACTATGAGCTTTGCTGCCACCTTAACGACCCATGAAATTGCCACCAGCATCTCTCGAGGTGAAGCTAGTTGCTTCATGCATGGGCCTACTTTTATGGCCAATCCTTTGGCCTGCGCTGTGGCCAACGCAAGTTTAGATTTACTTGAGCAAAGCGACTGGAAAAATCAGGTTGATGGCATCAATAAAGGCCTTCACCAATTACTCAGACCCGCTATAGACTTACCCTATGTGGAAGATGTGCGCGTGTTAGGTGCGATTGGGGTAATACAAGTCACCCAAACGGTTGACCTTGGCATCATACAAAAGATGTTCGTTGAAGATGGGGTGTGGGTGCGGCCATTTGGTAAATTAGTTTATGTCATGCCACCCTATGTTATGAGCCCAGAAGACTTGGCTTTATTGTGTAAGGGTATATTAAGAGTTCTGGCACGCTACTTTGGACAGCACCATGCCATTAATTAAAATCAACCCTCAGTTTGATGAGCTATTCCGTTGCAGCCTCCAAGTTAGGGTGGCTGACTTAAACTATGGTAACCATCTAGGAAACGATCAAATTCTGAGCTATTTTCATGAAGGTCGAGTGTTGTGGCTAAATCAACATAGCCTCAGTGAAAAAGATGTAGGTGGCTGTGGTCTCATTATGGCGGCTACAAGTATTGAGTACCTTGCGCAAGCTTACTTGCATCAACACCTTGAATTAACCTTAGGTGTAAGAGCCGTTGGCAAGGCAAGATTCACCATAATCTATAAGCTCACAGAGCAACAGACTGAGCATACCATAGCCCTTGGCGAAACTCATATGGGTTGTTTTGACTACCAAAATCAAAAGCCAGCCCGTGCACCTCAGTCATTTTTAGCTATCCTCACTTAGGGATCACAGGTGTAATGACGTCATCTGAATACCCAGGTTAGCTCAGCTTCTAAAGCTAATAGAGTTGCTACACGTTGGTTGTTAATAAAGTGAAAAATATTGCAAGACGATTCTTTTTCCTAAGCTTCATTAAACTTAAGCAAAGTATAAAATTTAACCCAATGGGTCAATGTGCCTGACAAGAATGGGCTGTTGAATTAGTCGAAGTAGGCGTAACAATAGGTAATAGGCACTAAGCCAAGGCGCTGGGTTTCGCAAGACTGGCATTCATTATTAGTCGAGATCTTGGTGTACTTTTCACACTCAATACACACTGCTTTATCCACCCCTTGCCACTGGGAGCCGGGGAATTCCTGCCAATGTTTGCCTAAACTAATAATCTCATGACCCTTGAGTAAGTCACCCGCATGGTAACGCCCCACAATGATTTTAATGCGTTGTTCTACGGCCCTTTTGCGTCGTTGTTCTTCCACTTGGTGCTGATCTGGCGCCATATGCCTTGCCAAAAGATTCATGGTATCAGCCATCCCTTGTTGCTGCTGCATGAAGTGTTTGAGGGCATGCTCAAGCTGGACTTGACGGCCTAGGGGAATACGATATGCGAGTAGATCCGGATCCCAATGACCACCTGCAAGATGCAAGGATTCCATTAAGTCGATGTTATGATCACCATACAAGCGCAAGTCATTTGCTGTTGTTATCAGTTCGTAGCCAATCGGTAAATGGTTTAGCAACGAGGCACTAAAAGCCTTATCCACTGGCGTATCTTCTTCATCGAACCAGTCACTCATGATTTCACCTACACAGGTTACAGGGTAACTCCAGTTATTCTATGTCTTCATAGTCATCATAGTGATGCACCAAATCTTCAAAACGGGTATATTTACCTATAAAGGCTAAGCGTGAGGTACCAATGGGGCCATTACGTTGTTTACCAATGATGATTTCAGCTTTACCTTGATCATCACTGTCTTCGTTGTAAACTTCATCCCGATAGATAAACATAATTAGGTCAGCATCTTGCTCGATGGCACCCGATTCACGCAGGTCTGAGTTGACAGGACGCTTGTTAGGGCGGTTTTCTAGACTACGGTTCAGCTGTGATAGAGCCACAACTGGGCACTTAAGTTCCTTAGCTAGCGCTTTCAAAGAACGAGAAATTTCAGAGATCTCTGCTGTACGACCTTCCGTATGACCTTTAATCTGCATCAGCTGCAGATAATCAATCATAATCATACCCACGCTACCATGCTCACGAGCGATACGCCTAGATCTGGTGCGTATTTCAGTGGGGCTGAGGGCAGCACTGTCATCAATATACAAGGGTTTATCTTTTAATAAGTTAACTGCACCCGTTAACTTAGGCCAATCATCTTGTTCCAATTTACCCGTGCGCATGCGTGTGGCATCAATCCGCCCAAGAGATGACAACATACGCATCATCAGCTGTTCAGCAGGCATTTCCATACTAAACACTAAGATTGGCGCATCGCCAATCACCGCTGCATTTTCAACAATGTTCATGGCAAAGGCCGTCTTACCCATTGAAGGACGACCTGCGACAATAATTAAATCAGAATTTTGTAAACCAGCGGTCCGGTTATCAAGATCAGTAAAGCCCGTGCTTATGCCAGTGAGCGCACTTTCAGACCTAAACAGCAGGTCAATGCGTTCAACAGCCCCTTTGAGAATGGGATTAACATATCGAGGTCCACCCTCTTTTGGACGGTCCTCGGCAATTTCAAATACTTTACGCTCAGCTTCATCCAATACGTCTCCCGATGAACGGCCATCAGTATGAAAAGCAGAATCAGCGATTTCATTGGCGACACCAATGAGTTGGCGCAATATAGCCCTTTCACGCACAATATTGGCATAGGCGGTGATATTAGAGACGCTGGGCGTATTTTTAGCGAGTTCACCAAGGTAGCTCAAGCCACCAGCATTGGCTAATTCATCGATACGGCTCAACTCTTCTGACAGGGTCACCACATCGATGGGCCTAGAATCACCGATTAGCTTGGTCATTACGCGGAAGATGAGTCGATGATCTTGGCGGTAAAAATCCACTTCTGCAACAGCCTCAGACACTTGGTCCCACGCCATTTCATCCAGCATCAAGCCACCTAACACAGACTGTTCGGCTTCCAGAGACTGGGGAGGCACCTTGAGTGCATCAAGTTGTGGGTCGGACTTAAGTAGGTTTGAAGCTGGTTGCATTAAAGTATCGATTTAATAATGTGATTACTCAACTATGATAACCTTTACTACAGGCACAAAAAAGCCCCTTTAATGGGGCTTTTTAAAATTGCTTTATGCTTACGCCGATCTGATCACACTAGGCACATCAAAGGTCTTAGATTTCTTTACTGCGCCCGTTATGAACTGAGCAAAGTTTTACTCAGCAACAAGCGCTACAGTGACTTGTACAGTAATGTCACTGTGAAGTTGAATAGCAACAGCCGTTTCACCCAATGCACGCAACGTACCTTCAGGCAGACGGATTTCAGTCTTATCAACCGTGTGGCCAGCTTCCAAAAGCGCTGCTGCGATTTCGTTGGTACCAATTGAACCGAACAGTTTACCTTCTTCACCAGCATTGGCAGCGATAGTGACTGTTAACTCACCCATTGCATCTGCACGGGCTTGAGCAGCAGATAACTTTTCAGCAGCAGCTGCTTCTAGTTCTGAACGACGAGCTTCAAAAGCCTCTACATTGGCTTTATTGGCAGGTACAGCTTTGCCAGTAGGAATGAGGAAGTTACGGCCATATCCAGCTTTGACTGAAACAGTATCGCCCAATGCACCTAACTTACCAATTTTTTCCAGCAGAATTACATTCATGTTTAATTCCTTAATTTGCTCAACATGTATACACGAAGAGTCTAATTCTATTTTTTAACCCTAACTGGCAAACGTTGCCGCAACTTGAACACACTGTCCAAGGTGGCTAATAATGCCAATATAGTAAAGACCACCGCGCTTGAAAGTAGCAATGCTAAATAGATTGCGAACAGCCAAGCTTGGCCTAATTTTAATTGTTCAACCAGCCCATGCACTAAGGCTAAACCTGCAAATAATAATGGGATCGATAACACGAATAGCCACTGTGTCATATCGGTTACATTACTTAAGCCAAAGACAGCCAAAGCGAGTGTTCCCGTAAGCCAAAGGGGCAAACGTAACTGGTGAAACTCAGTTTGAAAACCACCTGGGTTAAACAAAGCCGCCTGCCACCAGCGTGCCAACACAACACAGGCTAACAATATAGCCATATGCACTGCACCTAACACACCTTCCATGAGGGTTTGCAGTAACTCCTTATCCACATTTTCAGGCAACTTTTGTTGCGCTTCCAGTTGGATTCCAGCTTCAGCAAATGCCACCATTACATCTTGCAAGTAACTTGCCAAAATAGGCATAGATACGATTGCTGCGACTAAGCTAGCCACCAACACATAGGCCCAAGAGGCACTATAGCGAAGGACGCTGGCCAAACCTGCTGCCCCAATTAAGGTTAAAGCAGGTGTCGGATCACCATTACTCCACCAAGCTATGGCAGGTAGTAGGCTCCACATAAAAACCTGAGCACCGTCTCGATAACCTTTTCTTAAGATCACCAGAGCCACAAGTGCTGCGCTTATCCAAAACAACACTGGAATAATGGCAAACAAAACAGCAACCATAGTTGCTTGTTTGTTACCACGCATGGCGTATTGAGCTAGTTTGCGCATCGGTTAATACAGCTTACTGATGCGCGTCAGTATAAGGTAGCAAAGCCACATAACGAGCGCGCTTAATAGCAGTAGAAAGCTGACGCTGATAGCGTGCTTTAGTACCCGTAATACGGCTAGGTACAATTTTGCCAGTTTCAGATACATAGCCTTTTAGGACTTCGATATCTTTATAATCAATTTGAGTTACACCTTCAGCGGTGAAACGACAGTACTTACGACGACGGAAAAAACGTGCCATGGTCAATATCTCCAGTTAATTATTCAGCTGCTGCTTCGGCCGCTGATGTTTCTTCAGCTTGGGCTTCTACTTGCGGAGCTTCAGTTTGCGGAGCGTCTGCTTCAGGAGCGTCTGCTAGAGGAGCATCTGCTTCAGTGGCATCGGCACGAGGCGCGCGTTCTTGACGACGACGATCTTCACGACTTTCAGCAGCTTTAACAGGAGAATCACCTGTTTCTGGCGCTTTCATGCGCACAACCATGTTGCGGATGACCGCATCGTTGTAACGGAAGTTACTGTCTAACTCGTCTAATGCAACGTTTGAACATTCAATGTTCATTAGTACATAGTGAGCTTTGTGAATTTTGTTAATTGGATATGCCAAGTGACGACGGCCCCAATCTTCTAAACGATGAATGACGCCACCATCAGCTTCGATAGTCGCAGTGTAACGCTCAATCATAGAGGGTACTTGTTCGCTTTGGTCAGGATGGACCAAAAAGATAATTTCATAATGACGCATTGCTGCTCCTTATGGGTTAAATAGCCTTAAGCGTTTAGTAGGCCGTTATTGGCCTACCACCTTAAAGCAAGGAGGAAAATCACACCTAAAAATGTGATGGCGCATTATACGTAAAGTTTTCCTAAGTCACAAGTTTAGGCCCTTTTCGCAGTTAGATTAGGTATGACATTAGATGTAACTAAAGGGCTCACAATTCACTTACGCTGCATCAAGAATTTAAACACCAATACTTTACTCATTACTACTCACATTTTCGAGACTAAGAGGGGCGCTGACTGCTATATTACCAGCTCAGGGTATGTATTAAACGCCACCCTAAAATGCCCAAAGTGCACTCAGTTTGTGCCTCCAAAATAGGCTAGGCGTTAACGGTTGCGAAACACAAAAAATGCTCACCCTGGCAAGAAAATCAATACTAAAATGAGACAACACCATGTGGAACATCTACTTATCTGGCGAAATACATACAGACTGGCGCGAGCAAATTATCAGTCGTTGTGAAGCCCTCAAACTACCTGTGAATTTCTCATCTGCCATTACTAATCATGCAGCCAGTGATGCCGCTGGTGACCACTTAGCAGATACAGCGACTAGCTTTTGGCGTGACAATCAATCGGCTAAAGTGAATGCGATCCGCACAAAGAATCTCATTGCCCAAGCTGATATCGCTATCATTCGATTTGGTGATCAGTATAAGCAATGGAATGCCGCTTTTGATGCCGGCTATTGTGCGGCCATGGGTATCCCCTTTATCACCTTGCATAGCGAAGATATAGTGCATCCATTGAAAGAGGTGAATGCTGCAGCAATGGCTTGGGCAGCAGACGTTGATCAAATCATCACCACCCTGACCCATGTGACTCAGCAGTAATCAGTGACTGCGTTCAATAGCTGAAGTGCCGCCCCCTGAGATGAGTAGCTAAATTGGGATGAGGTAAAACTATACTCATCATGGTTCATGTCCCATGCATGCCTATCGTATTTTAGCTATCGCTAATACCACTGAGAATTTTATAAGGAAGCATTAATGAGCCAACACTCTGGCCACTTAGGTACCAAGCCCATCCTTGGGTTGTTTTTTGGTATGGCTGCACCTATCGCTGTGGGCATGATGGTACATGGTCTTTACAATGTCGTTGATGCCATTTTCGTAACCCGTGTTATGGGTGTTAATGCCATGGGTGGCATTTCCATTGTATTTCCAATTCAAATGTTTATTTTTGCTTTGGCCACCTTGGTGGGCAGCGGTATGGCCTCTATCGTTGCTCGGCAACTCGGTGCAAAGCAGGAAAATGCAGCCAACACCACCATCGATATGGCTTTTCGTTTTGGCTTAGTCATGGCCCTTGCCCTGACTTTGGGCATCTACTTTAATATTGATGCGCTACTTGAAGTTTTAGGTGTTTCAGAAGCATTGTGGCCCTATGCATCGGCTTATCTAATGCCTTTGGTCTTGTTTAGTTTTCCCATCGTACTTATTAGCAGCGTCCCCAGCGACCTTCTTAGAGCTGAAGGTAAAGCCATGTTAATGATGGCAAGCATGGTCTCATCTGCACTTTTGAATATTGTTTTAGATGCCCTATTTATCTTCGTGCTCGGCATGGGTGTGGAGGGTGTTGCCTATGCCACTGTATTGGCTCAAATTTTTGCTATTGGGCTCATGTTGTACTTTATTCTGGGGGGCAAAACACAGTTAAAGTTACGCCCATTTGCTTACGCCATGGATTGGATGATTGTTAGAGATATTTGTTTATTGGGTGTACCTATTTTGATTTCCCATGCTGGGGTATCCGTTTTTATAGGCTTAACCAACTACTCCGTCACCCAATTTACTGAAGTTGATAGCGACTTGTATGTGAGTGCTTATGGTCTTATTGGCCGTTTAATGATCTTTTTTATCTTGCCAGCCATTGCCATGACCATTGCCTTTCAAACCATTGCAGGTTACAACTATGGCGCTCAACAGTATGATCGGGTGCTTGCCATGGTTAAACTTGGTATCTTTTCCAGCCTAAGCTATGGCTTCTGTGTGAGTGCCATAATGCTCTTAGTGCCTGAACTCATCATTGGAATATTTACCCAAAACTCAGCCCTTTTAACCACTACTGCTAGCATTGCCTTTTGGTCTTTTTTGTTGTTTCCTCTATCCAATGCACACAGTCTCATTAGCTCTTTATTTCAAGCCCTCGGTAAGGCTCGTCAGGCGATTTTTCTATCGTCATTAAGAATTTATATAGTGCTGATTCCTGCGCTGCTGATTTTACCCAAAATTTATGGCATTGATGGTATCTGGTACTCATTTCCAGTGGCCGACGTCACGGCTTTTATCGTGGTGATTTATTTTGCATTGCGAGAGCGAGGCAACCTTATACGTCTCAATTTAAAGCCCCAACCAAGCCAACCCACCCCGAGAGGTTAGGACTCAAAAAATAGCCATATGCGATGTTGATATTGATGATTTAATAGATAAGGAAAAAGATTAAGATGATTTTGATATTATGGATTTTAGGCATTGTCATAGTCGCTTTGCTGGTGCGCTTACTGCTAAACAAAGCCCCCACTCATGGCAAACCTTTTTTATTGCGTGCTGGGGTAGTAGCGATCTTGTTGCTTGCTGTTGGTCTAGGGCTGAGCGGTTTATGGCCAGTAGCTATGAGCCTGCTAGGGGGATTGGTTGTTTATGGTCGACCATTAATGCGCGCTTTTGGCATCTGGCAAATGATTAAACGCTTTGGTCCTAAAATTAAAGACAGCAGTGGCGGTGGCAGCAGCGGCAGTAGTAATGCCTCTGTTATGGATAAACCTCAAGCTCGACAAATTTTGGAGGTGGGTGATAATGCAAGTCATGAAGAGATTTTATCAGCACACAAACGATTGATGGCCAAAAACCACCCTGATAAAGGCGGTAGTACCTACATTGCTAGTCAGATTAATCAAGCGAAAGATATTTTACTCAAGGACTAATTTTTGTTGCCCATTAGGTTACCAAGACGGCTCGAAGCCAGAGGCCTATGTGCGCTGGCGTACCGCTTCAAATAAGCACACGCCTGCCGCCACAGACACGTTAAGGCTGCTCACCTCTCCTGCCATAGGAATTTTAACCAATTGATCGCACCCTTCCCGAGTGAGTCGTCGCATACCATCTCCTTCGGCACCCATAATTAAAGCCACAGGACCTTTGAGGTCGACTTGGTGGATGTGCTGGGTCGCTTCACCCGCTGTGCCAGTAATCCATACCCCAGCGTCTTGCAAACTTTTGAGGCACCGAGCTAGATTAGTCACCTGCACAAAGGGCATAGTCTCTGCAGCACCACAGGCGACTTTGCTTACGGTGCTATTAAGTGAGGCCGATTTATCTTTTGGCGCTATGACAGCATGCACACCTGCAGCGTCTGCTGTGCGCAAGCAGGCTCCCAAGTTATGGGGGTCCGTGACGCCGTCAAGAATCAATAAAAAAGCAGGTACCTGCAAATTTTCTAGCAGGTCCTTAAGAAAGCCTTCGTCCTTAGCTGGGTTGGGAGTGCAAGCGGCGACCACGCCTTGGTGACGTCCTTTGACCTTGTTATCCAGTTCACGGCGGGGCATGACTTGGCATTCAATGCCCTGCTCATCTGCCAACCCTTTAACTTGATTTAAGCGTTGATCTTCACGACCTTCTTGAAACCAAACTTCCTGCACCCTTTCTGGGTTGCGTTGTAATTTGGTTTGCACCGCATGAATGCCAAACACGTACTCAACATTAGCCATAATTAACCCGTCTCAAATACCTTATTTTGGTACCGTTTTTTTACGGCGAGGCTTTTTTGCACTTGCACTTGGCTTACCCTTTTGATCGAATAAAGGTCCACCTGCTTGACTATTTGCAGACTTTTCAGCATTGGCTTTTTTGGATTTTGGTTTTGCTTTGGGCTTAGATTTAGGCTTTGGTGGCGCATCAGCCAACTCAAAGTCAATCTTCTTCTCATCCAGATCTACTCGAACCACCTGTACTTCAATAGTGTCACCCAAGCGGAAACTTTTGCCGCTGCGCTCTCCTTGGAGGCAGTGCTTTGCAGCATCAAAGTGATAATAGTCACCTGGTAATGCACTAATATGCACCAGACCTTCTACATAGACGTCTTCCAGTTCAACAAACAAACCAAAGCTGGTGACGGCGTTAATAGTGCCATAGAAATAATCACCGATATGGCCTTGCATGTACTCACACTTAAGCCAGCCTTCTACATCCCAAACTGCAGCGTCAGCTCGTCGTTCTGCAGTTGAACAATGTTCACCAAAAACCACAACATTGGCTGTGGAATAGGGATACCAAGGTGAAGCGGGTTGCTTTTGGGTGGCTGTTATTCGCTTAACATAACGGCTCGATTGCTTACTCTGAATCACACTACGTATAGCACGGTGAACTAATAAGTCAGGATAGCGACGAATAGGTGATGTAAAGTGAGCATAGGCTGAGTAACCCAAACCAAAGTGACCTTCGTTTTCTGGGGTGTAAACGGCTTGACTTAAAGAACGCAACATCACCGTTTGCACTAGATTTGCGTCTGGCCGATCTTTAATAGAACTCAACAAAGCTTGATAGTGCTTGGGTTGAGGTTCATCACCCCCTTTTAAAGACAGACCCATTTCACCCAAAAAACCACGTAAGTTTTCTAGCTTACTAGGCTTAGGCCCTTTATGGACGCGAAACAAACCATCTAATTTATGCTTCTCTAAGAACTTGGCAGTGCTAACATTGGCTGCCAGCATACATTCTTCAATGAGTTTATGGGCGTCGTTACGGTGCACTGGCACGATCGCATCTATCTTACGATCTTCACCAAAAATGATGCGTGTTTCTTGAGTTTCAAAATCAATTGCTCCACGTGCATCACGAGCTGAACGCAAAGCAGAATACAGTTTGTGCAATTGGTCTACGGGCTTAACTACATGATTATATTCTTGCCGCAGTGGCAAGTATTGCTCATCATCTCCATCAAGCATAGCTCCCACTTTGGTGTAAGTTAAGCGCGCATGAGAATGAATAAGCCCCTCATAAAATTGGTAACCGCCCAGTTTGCCGTTGCCACTAATGGTCATTTCACACACCATAACCAATCGATCAACATGGGGGTTAAGAGAACATAAACCATTGGATATGGCTTCTGGCAGCATAGGAATTACGCGTTCAGGGAAATATACTGAAGTTGCGCGCCGATGAGCTTCTGCATCTAAGGCTGTGCCAATGCGCACATAATGACTCACATCTGCAATCGCGACGTATAAACGCCATCCACCAAGGGTTCTTTTTCGGCAATAGACTGCATCATCAAAATCGCGGGCATCTTCACCATCAATAGTGACAAAAGGCATATCACGCAGGTCAATACGATCTTGCTTATCTGCCTCGGTGACTTCTGCTTTGAGTTGGGCCGCTTCATTACTGGCCTCTGCGGGCCATTCGTGAGGTATTTCATGGGTGCGAATGGCAACATCAATCTCCATACCCGGAGCCATGTGCTCACCTAAAATTTCCGCCACTTCCCCCACTGCCTGGTTACGTTTATTAGGCTGGTGAGTGATACGCACTGTGACGTATTGCCCATGCTTGGCTTGCAACACATTGTCGTTGGCAATAAGAATATCTTGGCTAATCCGTTGATTATCTGGACGCACAAAACAAATGCCGTTTTCTTTGGTCAATCGGCCTACAACTTGCTGGGTATTATGTTCAGTCACTTCAACAATGGCACCTTCGCTGCGGCCCTTGCGGTCGATACCTGTAATGCGCGCGAGCGCTTTGTCACCATCAATCACAGCGCGCATCTGGCGGTGGCTAAGGAATAAATCATCCCCGCCTTCTTCTGGCCTTAAAAAACCAAAGCCATCGCGGTGACCAATAATGCGACCGTGAATCAGATCCATCTTTTTAATGGCACCATAGGCACCTTTACGATCACTGATTAGTTGACCATCACGTTCCATAGCACGCAATCGACGGCGCAGTGCTTCCACGTCCTCAGCCTCAAACAGAGCCAGTTCAAAGCTAACTTGTTTAAGCGTTGCTGGACCGCTGCGGTCACGCAAGTGGTCCATAATAAATTCACGACTGGGAATTGGGTTGTCATACTTCTGCGCCTCACGTTGAGCGTGTGGATCATCTATTTGTGTCATTTTTTCCTAGTTGCCAAAAGAGTGGCGTTTAACAATTGTTTCAATACGATCTGGGCCAGTGGAGATAATGTCCACAGGCGCTTCGATCAAGACTTCAATACGAGCGATATAGGCCAAAGCAGCAGCTGGTAATTGCGCTTCTGTCTGCGCCCCTACGGTAGATTCTGTCCAGCCAGGCATGGTTTCATAAATGGGGGTGACTGCTGCAAATCCTTCAGCATCGCTGGGGCAAGATACTGCATTACCTTCACTATCATGATAAGCCACACATAATTTAATTTCTTCCATACCATCCAATACATCTAGCTTAGTCAGGCAGATACCTGAGACGCTATTAATTTGAATCGCATGTTTAAGGGCCACCGCATCAAACCAACCACAACGACGCCCCCTGCCTGTGGTCGCACCAAACTCATGACCACGCTCGGCTAGGCCTGCACCGAGGTCACAAAATAGCTCTGTGGGGAATGGACCGCTGCCAACTCGAGTCGTATAGGCTTTGGTAATACCCAAGATATAATCCAAGTACAAAGGTCCAAAACCAGATCCAGTGGCTGTGCCACCTGCTGTGGTGTTGGAGGAAGTCACGAAGGGATATGTGCCATGGTCAATATCCAATAGGGTACCTTGAGCGCCTTCAAATAAAATATCTGCTCCAGCCCGACGTAAGTCGTGAATTTCTGCAGTCACATCTGTGAACATGGCTTTAATTTGCTCTGCTTGTGCTAAGGCGGTAGTTAACACGTCGTTATAATCTAATGGCTTAACTCGGTAGAAGTTTTGTAACACAAAGTTATGATAAGTCATGACTTCTTTAAGTTTGGTAGCAAATCGCTGAGGGTCCAACAAATCACCTAAGCGTAGGCCACGACGGGCAACCTTGTCTTCGTAGGCGGGTCCAATCCCACGTCCGGTGGTGCCAATTTTTTCCTCGCCACGAGCAATCTCTCGGGCCTGATCTAAGGCCACATGGTAAGGCAGAATTAATGGGCAAGCGGTACTAATACGCAAACGGTCACGCACAGGAACGCCGCGCTCTTCCAAGCCTGCCATTTCTTTCAGTAAAGCGTCCATGGCAACAACAACACCATTGCCAATAAAGCAGGTGACTGTATCACGCAGGATACCTGAAGGAATCAAATGTAAAACTGTTTTCTCACCGTCAATGACCAATGTATGACCCGCATTATGACCGCCTTGAAAACGTACCACTGCCGTGGCCTGATCTGTGAGTAAATCCACGATCTTACCTTTGCCTTCATCACCCCACTGGGTGCCTAAAACGACGACATTCTTACCCATAATTTTTTGCTCTAGTTAATGACTGCCAAACGTGAAATCACGCATAATTAAATTCGTAGTTTATAATAGCAAGCTATCTAAACTTAAGGTGTTGCGACTAGGGTCCAAACACTATCTTGCCATACCAATTGACGAGCGCAGTTTGCTGGCACTGGGCTATCACTTAGCTGTGCCAACACACACTCACCTTGCTGACGTAATTGGGATTGCATTTCCCAAAGGCTTTGACGCTGTGTAGGAGTCAATTCAGCTTCAATGGGCATTAAAATAGCATCGGCTTGCTTAACAGGCACCTCAGATAATTCTGATAACACCTTTAAGTCAGCACTAAACCCGGTCGCTGGGCGAGCTCTGCCAAAAACACTGCCGATATCATCATAACGACCACCATTTGCAATAGCTTGTCCAAAAGCGGGCGTGAGGGCAGCAAAAACAACGCCTGTATGGTATTCGTATCCCCGTAGTTCAGCCAAATCTATGTACAAGGTGACTTGTGGGAAGCGAGCCTTCACTGCCTCTGCCAACTCTCGCAGATACCTAATGGCTGCAGAAACTTGCGCAGACACATTGCCAAATATTTCTTCAGCCTTCTGCAAAACAGTGGTTTCACCATATAAGCGAGGCAATTGAGACAATATTGTTTTTGCCTCATCTGTTAAATCCATGGCTGCAATCAATTGGTCTATGTCTGCGACCGCTTTGCTTTGGAGCAAATTAAATAACTCTTTTTCATCATCGTCAGCTACGCCAATGGCTTCGATTAGACCACGGTAGATACCCACATGGCCCAAATCTAAAGTAATGGGATGTTTAATGCCAACACTCATGAGCGTCTCTATCATCAGGCTAATGACTTCAAGATCGCTATCGATCCCCGCATGCCCATAGAGCTCTGCACCCACTTGCAAAGGGCTACGAGAAGCCAATGGGTTGGCTGCACTGGTGTGGAGTACCGTGTTAGAGTAACACAAGCGGTTGATCCCATCACAGGCAATGCTGTGAGCATCAATGCGGGCTACTTGAGGGGTAATATCTGCCCGGATACCCATGGTACGTCCAGTTTTTTGATCTATCACCTTAAATGTGGCTAAATCCAAATCGTCGCCAGTACCAATTAATAACGAATCAATGTATTCGATCAGTGGTGGCATCACTAAGTTGTAACCCCATGCTTGGTATAGATCAACCACAGTTCGGCGCAGGCCCTCTATCCGAGCAGCTTCTGGGGGCAGCACTTCTTTGACGCCATCTGGCAATAACCAACGATTTACACGACTCATTTGAGTTCCTGATACTTAAACATTGCTTTAATCATCGCACTAAAAGCAGCAAAAAAAGGCCTAACAACATACTTGCCAAGCCTAAAGCTCGCATATTGTGGTTACTTATCTGAGCTAACCTAACCACTAAGTTACGCCATCGTTGCGGGTATAAAAAAGGCAAAATACCTTCTATAATTAGCATCAAACAAAGTGCCACAAGTAAGTGTTGAATCAATTCATTCATGGTTTTTTACTAATGCTTCAAACACAAAAAAACCGAGCATCATACGGTCCTTCGCGGGCCCTACTTCTCGGTTACGCTATGTTACTTGTTTTAGCCGCAAATGACTAGCTTTTCAGCTGCAAAGGTAGGCACTAAAAAGGCCCTCGAAGGGCCTTTTATAACTC
>OJIG01000016.1_pt1 | contig 47086 bp, 38 predicted proteins | sample 1595431 | NCBI WGS metagenome assembly OJIG01 (sample SAMN05416742, study PRJEB24817) | seawater metagenome | isolation source: Sea water | place: Canada:Atlantic | collected 2013-07
TCAGGAGTCTCGTGGGCTCGGAGATGTGTATAAGAGACAGCCAAATGATCCAGTGCGCATTCCCGACAGTTCAGGCCTCACACCAGGATCGATTGAAGACACGCTAGTCTGTGTCTGGAACGATGAAGAAGCACTGGAACGGGTGTTAGAAGTGCATAGCCGCGACATTGCCTGTTTAGTCATGGAGGGTGTCATGTCCAATATGGGGGTAATTCCACCCAAACCGGGCTATCTGAAGCGGGCCCAAGAACTGTGCCGCGCTTATAAAGTGCTGTTCTACCTTGATGAAACTGTGACTGGCTTTCGAGTTGCTCCAGGTGGTGCTGCGGAACTGTATGGCCTACAACCAGACATCGTCACCTACGGCAAGGCCCTAGGGCAAGGTTTTCCAGTGGCTGCCATTGCGGGCCCTGATCACATCATGGAAAGCATTGAATACGGTAAGGTATTACATTATGGCAGCCATAATGCTCCGCGTTTGGGCCTCTATGCGGCCAAGACTATGCTGGAAGAAATGAGCAAAGACAATTTTGCTAATTTCAAAAAGATCAGCGACATCGGTGAGCAAATGACGCGCAGACTCAATTTGGTAGCCAAAGAAACAGGCCAAAATATGGTCGTGCAAAACGTTGGTTCTATGTTCCACCCAGTGTTTACTGATCTTGATGCAATTACTGGGTATCGTGATTTCTGCGGCACGGTTGATCTTGCTAAATATGGCGTATTTTCCCAGTTAATGCGTGATCAGGGCATATTCTTTAGCGGCAACAAAATTCTGCACAATCTAAGTTGTACAGAACATACGCAGAGTGACATCGATGTCTCAATTGAAGCAGCCGGAAAGGCTCTGGAACAAATGGCGAAATAGAACCCTAATCAAGGCGCCTTGCAAAAGGCGTCTTTCGCTTGAGCTAATTGGGTTGAAATAAATGGGGCAACCCGACCGAACGCTTTATTATTCCCCTAAAGCAACCTTATAAATTACCACTAGAAAGTATAAGGATAGACGATAAGTGAATTTTTACTGTTCTGAGCATTAGCAAATCACACACATTTGCACTATCACATTTACCTAGCAGCAATGTGGGCCATGCCCAGTGAACGAGGTGCCTTCGACCCATTAGGCTAAAACTCTTTGTGCGAAGCTAGGTATTGATTCAAAGATGTGTAGACCCTAAAACTAGGGTCTTTATTTGGAACGTGCAAACATTAAGACCTTACGGACTGATATTTGTTATAGGCCATTTTGAGTAGGGGCAAAAACAATAGTACTAAGGCCACCACCATGATTGGACCTGCGTATGCCCGATTAAAAAAGATAGAGAAAGAACCATCACTAATAATAAGAGATTGGCGCAGAGCAGGCTCAGCTAATGGCCCAAGTACAATCGCAAGCACTGCAGGTGCCAGTGGATAGTCAAGTTTGCGCATCAAATAACCCACAATACCAAAAGCTAACATTAACCAGACGTCGTGCATGTCTTGGGTAGGTGCGTAGCCACCAATGAGGCATAACACAAAAATGACAGGCGCTAGTATGGTAAATGGTGTTTTTAATATCTTTATAAACACAGGAATGAAGGCAATGTTAATTAAAAGAGCAAACACATTGGCAGCATACAATGAGGCGATGAGTCCCCACACAAAATCACCGTGATCTACAAATAATCTAGGACCTGGTTCAAGACCCCAAATAACCATGCCCCCAAGAAGGATGGCTGTTGTCGGTGATCCAGGTATGCCTAGCGTCAGCATTGGCAGCATTGAGCCAGTACTTGCTGCATTATTTGCAGCCTCTGGTGCACAAACACCCTCTAAAGCGCCGTCACCAAACTTCTCAGGCTCTTTTGATATTTGTTTAGCTATGCCATAGGCCATCAATGAACCAGGTGTGGCGCCTGCTGCTGGCAGAATGCCAACAAAGTAACCCAAAAAGGATCCCATGATGGTGGCTTTCCAAGTTTTAGCCAAAAGTTTGATATTGGTAATGGTTCTTTTAACAGTCACATTGGCTTCTGACATCATACTTTTGCCACCGCCAAGCACATGCTCCTCTACGGTCCAGAGCATTTCTCCAATGCCATAAATGCCAATCGCCAACACTAGAAAATTAACGCCGTGCATAAAGCCTATAATATCCCAAAGAACTAGGCGCGGTTCCCCTGAAATAATATCAAAGCCAACCGCACTCAATACGAGGCCAATACAGATTGAAAATAACGTTTTAAACAGATCGTCATTACCTAAACCAACAAAAGTGGCAAAGGCCAACATCATCAGGGCAAATTCTTCAGGTGCGCCAAACACTAAGGCCACATGTGCTAGTGGCGGGGCAAAAAAGGTAAACAGAATGACAGCGATGGTGCCACCAATAAAGGATGCAAATGCAGCCCCAGTTAAGGCTAAGTCTGCCAAGCCCTGTTTTGCTAACGGACGTCCATCAAAGGTCGTTGCCACGGCAGTAGATGCCCCAGGGATGCCCAGCATAATCGATGAAATCGCACCACCGTACATGGCGCCATAATAAATAGCGGCTAAAAAGATGATCGCCCCAGTCGGGGGCACTAAAAAGGTCAACGGCAACAATATAGCGACACCGTTGACCGAACCTAGACCTGGCATGGCACCAATAAATAACCCGAGCGCACACCCACCAATAATCAGTAATAGATTTTGCAGTTGAAAAACGATCGTAAAACCATCTGCTAACAGTCCTAAAATTTCTAACATTGTATTATCTCGTTACTCTTGCACTTAACCATTTTAAAACTATAAAAACATCTTATATAAGGGTAGGAACAGCGGCTCTGTAATCCCTTTTGGTAGAATTATTTTGAGAGTGATCTCGAAAAAATAAAATATAATGATGGGAGTCACCACTGCAAAAGTGATGGAAAAAAGCCACTGATGTTTGCCTAAAACTTTTAAGTAGAACAATAGAAAAAGTGGCAGCGCACCATAAATACCAATGAACGAAAATAAGGCAACTGTGATAATGAGAGAGACTGCGACTGCACCAACCTCGATAAAGACATGAGATTGAATATACGTTTTCATCGAGTTTGCGATCTTGCCCTTTTTACGGAACCAGTTAGAAATAATTCCAAAACAAGAAATCAGCATCACTGCTGAAAGCCAAAAGGGCCATGCACCTCCGCCTGGCCCCTCGTCTTCTACCCATCCTATTGGTAATTCGAAACTTTTATACATAAGGTAGATGGAGAAGGCCCCCATCATTATAGCCATCAACAATTCAGCAGTGCGCACCGTCATGATGAAAAATCTCCTCAATCTACCTGTGGGTTACAAAAAAAGTCTATTTAATTGCTCCCATGTTTTTAAGCATCAACTCATGCACGTCACGCTCTTTCATCCAGTAACTCATTAAAGCATCACCTTGCAGCAAGTCACCTTGTAAACTTTTCTTGGTACGGTAGTCTTGCCATTTCTTGGAGTTGAAAACATCCTTGAAAAGTCCTTGGTAATAATCGGTAGCTTCCTGGCTCATGCCTGGCGCACCGACAACTGTGCGTTGCATGTAATAAACATAATCCTCACCAAGCTCCTTAAAGGTGGGTGCATTGGGGAATAATGGCAAACGCTCGTCAGTAAATGAAGCCAAAGCCTTAGTGGTGCCCGCCTCATAGAAGCCTAGCTGCTCAGACGGATTGTTAACCGTTGAGTCTGCATTTTTGCCCGCTAGTTCCTTAGCTACCTTACCGCCTCCCTTATAAGGGACATACTTCATTTGCAGCCCATAGGCTCCATTCAAGAAGTCAGTGAGTAAGTTATCTTCTGAGTTTTTGCCTGTTCCAGCCATGATCCAATCTTTGCCTTTGGCTTTTGCTGCCTTGGCAAAATCAGCCATGTTATTGATATCTTTACGATCAGAGTGCACCCACAACAAAAAGGTATCTTCTGCCATGCGAGCAATGGGTGTGAAAGTTGCGATATCAACACCCAACTTAGGTTGGCGTAATGGTGTGGTATAGAAACTGTTCAAGGTGAACATAATAGTGTGATCATCACCTGACCTACCATTGACGTGGACCAGTGCTTCAGCACCTGAGCCCCCCGCTTTATTGACAGGAGTAAAAGGCACGGGAGCCATTTCATTTTCTGCGATGATGCTTTGAATCAGACGCACTGCTTTATCGGCTCCACCCCCTTTGCCCGCCATAACCACGAACTGAACTGGTTTAACGGGTGTCCATCCAGCAATTGCTGCTGGAACAGAGACCGTTGCCATAATGCCTGCTATTGCTAAAAATGTAATTTTCTTGACCACTTTAAAATCCTCCGAGATTTATTTTTATATATTCCTTGGAGCAACCGACGCTCGTAAAAAGAGTATATAGCGCTAAGAAGCAAATCGTCAGGGTACTAAAATGGGTAATTGTTAAATCAATTAGGCCAATTATTTGTAAAAAAATTACACACTTTTTTAAATATGAACTACTTTTAATAAAAATTATATTAAATACAGTTTGTTAGTTTTTTGTAACCTATGCTGAAAAAATATTTCAGGAGATTATTTTTAAACATCGGCAGTTTTTTTGTGTCACTGTGCGTGCATTTAAGGTCGCACTTTGGATAGTTTAGGGGGATGCTGTTTGGGTACTCAACGCATCCTTTTAAGAAACTTATTTCCTATGCTAATCAAAATTTCCTAAGGCCATGCGTTAGTGCACTATGCTACTCATTAGATGTGGCGCAAAATATTTGGGATTTAGCTATTAAAGGGTTAAAAAGTGCACTGAATTTAAATAGATTTGGAGTGAAATTGGTGAGTTAAGTCTTAACTTTCCGACAGTTAAGACCCCATTAAACGTAATCTCAATTGGGGGCAAAAGTATTTTCTAGCACCCCAATACCGTCAATGATAACCTCAATTTTGGTATTACTTTTCATTGGCATTGCACCTAAGGAAGTCCCACAAGCAATCACATCCCCAGGTTCCAGCGTCATGTCAGCTGACAAAAGACTGACCTGTTGGGCGGGTGAAAAAATCATATCAGCAACGGGGTAGTTTTGGCGTTCTCGACCATTAACTAGTGTTCTAACGACCAGTTGTTCGACCTTGTCCAAGGTCGAAATGCAAGGCCCTATGGCTCCAAAGGTGTCAAAACTTTTAGCCCTAGTCCATTGTGAAAAAGCCTCTTTTTCATGGATCAGTTGCATCGCAGTAACGTCATTGACGCAGGTGTAGCCAAAAATATACTCTTCAGCCTCAGAAACCTGGATGTCTTTCCCCTTCTTGCCAATCACAATACCCAGTTCTCCTTCATAAAAAATTCGCCCTTGGTAAGACGCTGGAGGCAGGATTGGTGCGGCATTGCCAATCACACAACTGCTTGGCTTAAGAAAGTAATATGGCGCTTCTGGAATTTCATTACCCTGTTTTTCAGCTAAGGCATAAAAATTATTCCACAAAGCAATTATTTTGGCAGGATTGCAAGGCGCTAACAGAGTGACTTCATCGATTGACCACGTCTTACCTGATGGCTCATTTGCATTAAACATATCACCTTGGTATTCGGTGATATAAGTCTGCTCTATTTTACCAAAATGAACATTACCATCGTGTTCAAATCTTACCCATTTATTCATTATTTTACTTCCATGCCTTGGATGAGGGTCTTATCACTTTATCGTATCATATTCTTTTACTCATCATTAAAGACCCTAAATGCTCTCGTTCAAGGTCTATTATTAATCATGAGTACTGACTTTCTAATAACAACCTGCAATGCGACCACGCTGCTGAACTATTGGCAAAACTGTGTCGATTGTGGGGGTTTCAACGCCAGTAATACGGCCTAATTCTTGTACTGCAGTCACTAGCGCATCAATTTCCATCGGTCGCCCTAAAGTCACATCCTGCAACATTGATGTGGTATGGGCGCCAACACCCGCGGCTCCAGCAATGCGTTTGTCAACATCGATAGCAAAGCGAACACCTAATTTTTCTCCAATGGCTTGAGCTTCAAGCATCATGTTTCTTGCCACCATTCGCGTTCCAGCATCTGTTGCCACAACATCTAAGGTAGCGTTTGTGAGCGCGCTAATTGGGTTAAAGCATAAATTTCCCCATAACTTTACCCAAATTTCATCTCGAATATTTCTAACTGGTGCTTTGAAACCTGCATTAATCATCACCTGCGATAACGCACGCACGCGCTCAGTTTTTTCCCCAGAGGATTCTCCCAAAGTAAATCGGTTACCATCGATATGACGAACGACTCCAGGTTCTAATATTTCACAAGCAGGATAGACCACACAGCCGATTGCTCGTTCTGGCCCAATACCGTCCCACTGCTTTCCACCTGGGTCTACACTTTCAATTTTGTGGTTTTCCCATGCCCCATCAAACTTGTAGAAATACCACCAAGGCACCCCATTTACTGCAGTCACAACCGCTGTATTTTTACCCAACAAAGGTTGCATTGCATCAACAACATTGGGCACTGAATGCGCCTTTAGTGAGACGATAACAAAATCTTGCTCACCTATATCCGCTGGATTATCAGTCGCAAATGGGTGCGTCACAATACGCTCACCATTCATCTCTAAGGTCAGCCCATTAGCCTTAATTGCTGCCAAATGCGGACCCCGCGCGATGACAGAAACTTCCTCACCCGCCTGAGCTAATAATGCTGCGATATACCCGCCGATAGCACCTGCACCATAAATTGTAATTTTCATCTTATGTTTTTATCCAGCTAAACCTAGTTTTTCAGCAAGTCCAATACGTTGTAATTTGCCTGTTGCTCCCTTTGGAATTTCATCCAGAATAAGCACTTTTCGAGGCACTTTAAAATCAGCCAAATGCAGTGCAGTAAAGGTTCTAATGTCCTTTTCATCAGCAGTCATGCCCTCCTTCAAAACTACCGCAGCAGCCACTTCTTCCCCTAACTTTGGATGGGGCATCGCAAAGGTGACACATTGCTGAATCGCTGGATGGTCCATTAACACTTCATCCACTTCACGGGGTGAAATCTTCTCACCACCTCGGTTTATAATTTCCTTCAATCGACCCGTGATGGAGACGTAACCTTCTGCATCAAGGACGCCTTGATCGCCCGTACGGAACCAACCATTGGTAAAGTTTTCTTCATTGGCCTTGGGGTTGTTTTCATAGCCTTTGGTTACGTTTTGGCCACGAATAACAATTTCACCCACTTCTCCATTTTTGAGTATCTCACCTTCTAAACTCATGATGCCCACTTCTGGACCAGCAGCAATACCCACAGTACCTGCTTTTCTCACTGCAGGCGGCAACGGGTTACTGGCCATTTGGTGAGCAGCTTCGGTCATGCCATAAGCTTCAATCACTGGCGCAGCGAATGTATTTTCCAATTCGGCCATAACCTGAGGCGGCAATGATGAAGATGAAGACCGAATAAAACGCAACGGCACCGCATCAATGATATCTTTGCTTCGAGCAGCCCGAGTAAGTATTGCTTGGTGCATGGTTGGAACGGCAGAATACCAAGTTGGTTTTGAATCATCCATCCAGCTAAAATACTTTAAGGCATTGAACCCAGGCGTACAGTAAATGCTGGCGCCAGCTCTTAACGAAGATAAAACAGTTGCGATAAGTCCATGAATATGGAACAGAGGCATGATATTTAGGCAACGATCCCCAGGCACTAATGACAGGGTGTTCATGATATTTTCAGCCGAGCTAGTCACATTAATGTGGCTAAGGGGCACTATCTTGGGTCGTGAAGTTGTGCCTGACGTATGCAGTATCAGTGCAATATCGTTTTCATCGACGGCGTCATGGCTGGCTGAAGCGTTTGGCGCAGTCGTCTCAAATGTTAGATCAAAGTCACCCGCAGCATGACTGCTATCAGTGACTAAATTAATCAGGGGAATACCTAACTTTTGAGCGGCCGCGACCGCCGGTGAAGCACTACCTGCATCAACAACCAAAGCTTTGGCTTTTAAATCATCTAAATAAAACTCAAACTCCTCTTGGCGATACGCGGGGTTTAATGGCGCCGTTGTCGATGCGCCTGAGATAGTGACAAATGCTGTGGCCATTTCAGGGCCATTTGGCAAGACGATGGCCACTCTGTCTTTTTTTGTGATACCGGCTTGGCTCAATGATTGCTGGGTACGTTTTGATAATGAGCGGATGGCCGCATAGCTCAATGGAGAGCGGCCAGGGGCTTTAATCGCAATAGCGTCATCATGACCGATATTGAGTAACTCAGAGGTAGTATTTACAGACACAATAAACATCTCCAAAAGGGAGTTAAGGTAAATCCGTTCGCTTTAGTCATGCTTTTTCATGGGCATTTTGAGTGCATACGGCCAAATAGACTAACAAAATTCTACCTTATAAGTTAAAAAAAACTTAGTCGTTAAAGTATTCTGCTTTATTTTGTGTCACCGCATGCAAGTTACAGGTCGTTCCTTGAATGATATTTTTGCAATCAAGTATTTTCCGTTGTCATTTGTGGTTTGGGCCAAGGCACAAGATGGGTTTAATGATTAATTCTAATGAGGCATCAGCTCAAATTTATTGCACTTGGTTAAAAATCAAGTGCTCAGTGTGTCAAATGGCGCCCAGAGTTGCATTCGATTTAGCACTTTATAATAGCCAATGAATTTTAGTGAGGTTATGTGTTCAAACCATGACTGGGGTATGCGATACCCTCTAAATGACGACGCCAAATATCAGCAAGCAAGCCTGTGTCAATTAAATGGTTTAAAGCTAAATCAAGTGCCTGTTTAAGTTGGCTTTGGTGTTTTAGCATGGCCCCACCCCATAAATTCGCTGTATTTATGGTAAACGCAAGTTTGTATCTAGGATCTTTGAGAAGTGCTCCAAATGCGGGTTCATCATCTACCACAGCATCAACGTCTGAGTTGCTCAATGCGTTTACCATGTCTGCAAAGACATCGTCTGACTGACCTGAAAAAGCGATGGGTAAGCACCCTAGCCATGCTTCTGCCAATGTCATGTTGGTGCTACCCGCAATGGCGGCTACTTTTAAACCTTTTAAGTCTGCAGGTTTAGCTACCTGTGAATCGTCTCGCACTAATACAGATTCATCAAACGCAGCGTAAGGTCTGGAAAAGAGCAAGCGTTCTTTTCTGCCTTGGGTGATGGCACAACCACACCATATGGCATCTGCTTTATTGGCTAACAAGACTGTTTCGAATTCAGACCATCGGGTAAATAACCATTTGAGTTTTAAGCCCAATTGCTGAGCTAACATTTGAGCGACTTCAGGTTCATAACCAAAGCGCTCACCCTTAGCATTAGTGCTAAATAAAGGCATTGCATCTAAGTCTGCACAGATTAATGTTAAGTATCCTTCGTTGACTGTGCGGATCACATTGACTCCAGAGATACTAAATAATCATCGATGGTTTCGGTTCTGCTGCCATCTTCATGCCATAAAATAGGAAAATAGTTTTCATCTAAAAGGTTATCACCTAGGTGTTTGTAGCGGCTATAGATAGGACCTATGCCCTTGTCAAATTTAGTGGGGTCATATTCTGCATCACAGCGCATTAAATGCAGCACCAACGCTCGCCGAGGCGACGCCGTTTCGTTAGCGCCAGAGCCATGCCAAGTCCAGCCATGATGTACAGACCCACCTCCAGCTTTTACCTCAACATACTCAATCTGAGGTTCCACACCTTGGTTTTGAGCAGCATGATGCATGGGCTTGCGATAATCTTCAGGCCCATGAAACTCACCAGAGGGTGTGCTTTTTTGCCATTGGTGTGAACCTTTAACAAATTCTAAAGTGCCACCAGATTGAGTGGTATCGTCTAAGGCAATCCAGCAGGATATGAGGTCACTGGGGCTAAACCATGACAAGTAGGCACTATCCTGATGGTAGCCCAAGGACCTGGCTCCTTGAGGTTTGGCGAGTAGATTGTCGATCATAATTCTAACCCCAGGCCAGCCCGCAAGTTGCGCAACACTGCGACCTAAGGATTCACTCAGCACTACCTGTGCGATGGTGCGGTTAGCCTTCCAACCATTGCACACCTGACGCGTAAGACTTGGATCACCCGACCCATATTGCCAGTTGACTTCATCTGGTGTAATGCCAGTTTCAAAGGTTCCATTAAACACGTCATCAAAGGCCCGGTGTAGCTTTAACAGTTGCTCAGGAGGCAATATTTTATCGACTACGAGGAAGCCTTGTTGCCTATAATCTTGCTTGTTTTGATCCGTTGGGGTGAATAACATAATGATTTTAATTCCACTCATGCATAGCTCATGAGTATACACACTAAAAAATAAGCAGTTCAACCAACGAATTAATGGCATAGATTGAAGGACTGTAAAAGACCGCCCACAAAGACCACCAAACCCATTCATTTAAAATGGTATGCACTTGTCTTTTTAACAATCATTATAATCACTATTTAGGCAACGACTGGACATCTCTTCAGCTTTAGATATTTGTGAAGCGGTCATGATGCCGCCCAGTAAATGCTTAATTTTATCGCCTGAAGTTTTTTCGTTGTTGGCACTTAAATTACTCCACATATAAGCGCGCTCATAATCTGTGAGATCACCCTTACCTCTGGCGTAAATAATCCCAAGGTTATATTGGGCAAAAGTATGCCCTTGCTCAGCGGCTAAGGTTAACCATTTCACTGCTGCGGCATTATTTGGTGCCACGCCTTCACCATATTGATACATAAGCCCTGCATTAAACTGTGCCCCAGGTTCACCTTGCTCAGCTGCTAAGATATACCATTTGATGGCTGTGCTCTCGTTTTGGGTAACGCCTTGTCCTTTGCGATACATATGGCCAAGATTATATTGAGCCTCAGCATAACCTTGCTCAGCTACTGGAGTCCACACGGCTAGAGCCTGCTTAAAATCGCCAGCTAAATAAGCTTTAACCCCCTTAGAATAGCCCTTTGGTGGTGGCATGGGTGGTAGTATGGGTGCTGTCTTTAGAGCTGAATTAGAAGCTGAAATAGCAGATGCAGCATTAGTCACATCCGTGGCTTGGCTCGTCACTAGAGTAGTGCCTTGAAGATTATCTGATGTTGGTGCTGCACTAGCTGTTGAAGCTAAGGTAGAAGCCGGTGCTGGGGCCAGAGCTGAAACCAGCGATGGCTTTTGTGTCATCGGTTTTGTAGTCGCACATGCCAGCAGTCCAAAAGCCAACACCATGGTCATGGTTAAGCATTTAAAAAATCTGTCTAAATTCATATTTATGTCCTTAAAAGAGCCTGAAAGTTCATCAGTTTTCAGTTAAAAGCTTAGTACATAAAGTGAATTTTGCTTGTGTCCTCTAACTTGCTCGATGAAGTGTCTTTTGGTGGCACTAAAAGCTTAATTAAAGCCCTTCTTTTGGCGTAACTCATGGCCAAGGTTGGCGCTGGTTAACACAAAGGTAAAAAATGACGACACAGCCATGAAATGCGGATGGCGTTAGACAAGAGTATGACGGGAATAGATGGGCAACAGGTGAAAAATAAGTGAGGTTAGCCTTTAGCAAACACGAACAAAGCAGGTGCCGGTGAACTTTCGCTTTAATGCGCTTAAAAGTGACATGAAAAAGCAAACACTAGATCGATAATCCAATATTTCTGCATTATACAATACTTAAAAGCGAATGGTCTTGCCTTGCCTTATCCACGCTGGAGAATCAAACATGGATGGATCAGCTTTGATGTCAATTTCTTCTCGCCTTTGCTGCAACGACATTTGAAAAACAGTTATGTTGGCTGCTTCAATCGTGTCATTTAACTGGGCTTGATCAATCACTTCAAGGGTCATTAAGGCATCAGCAAAGCCACTAAAATACTGTTTGCGATCATTAGGCATTGCACCTTGGTCTCGGTAGGTGCAGTAAACGTCGATTAGTATGGCTTCTAATCTTGCCACTGCGGTTTGTGCTTGAATCATTATTAGGGCCTTTATTGATCAGTTTTTTGAACCTGAGGCAAAACCACACTTGAATAATGGCCTATGCAGTCAACAAGTCAAACCTCTGCATAGTCACTATCTAAGCAGCGCTTAGACATTTTCTCAGCTTTGGAAATAGCCGATGTTGTCATGAGTTTAGCCACTTGATCTTTGTTTTTAGTGCCTCGTTTATTGCCGTTAATGGCACTCAAGTTATACCACATGTATGCGCGTTCTCGATCTTTTGCAATGCCACTGCCATCTTCGTACATAAACCCTAAATTAGTTTGCGCTTGGGCATGGCCCTGTTTAGCCGCTAAAGTGTACCAATGTACGGCTATCTTGCCATTTTCTTCAACACCTTTGCCATCTTCGTACATTAACCCTATGTTAAGCTGAGCACTGGCATTTCCCTGCTCTGCCGCTAAGGTCAGCCATTTAATCGCAATAAGTTCATTCTTTGGTATGCCATCGCCACGTTTATAAAAGAGCCCTAAATTGTATTGTGCTTGAGCGTGACCCTGCTCAGCCGCTTGGCGATACCATTCAAAAGCTAAAGTCAGATCTTTTGGAGCACCTTCGCCTGTTTCAAAGGCTACAGCCATATTGTATTGAGCTAAAGTAACGCCTTGCTCAGCCGCTAAGGCGAATAGTTTTAATGCTGTTGGGGCATTTTTGGGCACACCTCTGCCTACTTCATACATTAATGCTAAGCTCAACTGGGCTTCTGCATAGCCCTGCTGCGTCGCAAGGGTGTACCAATGAGCTGCTGTTTTAGAATTCTCGATGACACCCTTACCCTCATCAAACATGAGCCCCAAATTAAATTGAGCACTGGCATTATCCTGCGCAGCAGATTTGGTAAACCAAATAACAGCAGCTTCATCACTTTGGGGCACGCCATCACCCCGTTTGTGCATGAGGCCCAGCTGATATTCAGCTTTTGCATGCCCTTGTTCCGCTGCTTTGTTATACCAATTTAAAGCTGCTGAAATATTTTTTAGCGCACCTTCTCCATCGGCATATGCAACACCCATATTAAATTGAGCCACCATATGCCCTTGTTCCGCAGATTTAATAAACCAATAAGCAGCGAGTTCACTATTTTGAGGAATCTCTTCACCAACGCGGTGCATGTTACCTAAATTAAATTGAGCTTTGGCATGCCCCTGCTCAGCGGCTTTGGTATACCAATAAAGGGCGACCTTACCATTTTTGGGAATGCCATCGCCAAGGCCATACATATTGCCAAGATGATATTGAGATATTACATCCCCTTTTTCAGCTGCTTTGGTATACCAATAAACAGCAGCCTCACCATTTTGGGGTACCCCTTCACCGCGTTTGTACATTAATCCCAAGTCATTTTGGGCAGGCGTATAACCTTGTTCAGCAGCTTTGGTACACCATTTTAAAGTGGCTTGCTCATCCAGAGGAACACCATCTTTGCCTCGGCATAGTTGTGCCAAATTATATTGCGCTTTAGCATGCCCCTTTGCTGCAGCTTTGGTGTACCAAAGCGCAGCAGTATGGGTGTTTTTTAATACCCCATAGCCTTCGATATAAACATGGCCCAGATTATATTGAGCTTCAATATGACCCTGTTCAGCCGCTTTGCTAAAACATTCAAAGGCAGTTTGATAGCTCTGTAAGACAGCTTCTCCAGCTAAATACATGCGTCCTAGATTGGATTGAGCGTTCGCATTTCCCTGCTCAGCAGCCAAGATGAACCACTCAGCAGCAGTCTTCTCGTTCTGTTGGACCCCATGCCCGTCTTCATATAAAAAAGCCAAATTGGTTTGCGCTTGGGCATGCCCCTGCTCAGCCGCTAGCGTAAACCATTGCGCTGCGATCTTGTCGTCTTGTGGCACCCCTTCGCCATTATGATACATAACCCCTAAGTTACATTGAGCGTTAACGTAGGCTTGCTCTGCTGCTAAGGTAATCCACTTAGCGGCTGTCTCATGGTTTTGTAGAACGCCGTGCCCCTTGTCGTACATTAAGCCCACACTAAATTGAGCCTTAGCATCACCTTGCTCTGCTAAGGGCTTCCACTGTGCGAGAGCTGTCTTAAAATCACCTGATTTTGACGCCTCACGACCTTTAGCAAAATTAGTTAGCACTATCATTTTATGGCCCAATAGAAATTCCTATGCGTTATTTTTTAAACGTCCATGCTCAGGGTGCTTGGACTGTGAAAAGCGCGATATTATAACGGCTTTTAAAAAATGGTTATAGGCGGTAGAACATTTGTCATTCTCAATCTTAGCCGCCTTAAAGCATACCAAGATCAACTAAAACCCCCATAAAACGAGAATCTAAGCCCGCAATCAAATTCCATAGACTTGTATGACTAACCCACCTAAAATATGTTGATCAGGCATAGCAAGCTAATTAACGACCACCAATGGCACTGTTCATGGCACAAGTTATCTTCATGGGAATCGTCGCTACGGTAGTTATCGACATATGGGCGGTTATATTAAGCACAATTTTCAAACTCCCCACCACCAATTGGAGCATGGTTGGCAGGTGGTGTGCGCATCTTCGCACTGGGCAATTTATACACCGGCCCATAAGCCAATCAAAGCCTGTAAAATACGAGCAGACTATCGGCTGGTTGTTCCATTATATTATTGGCATTGGATACGCCTATTTATATGTCATGTTGATGGTTTTTATCTTTATCAAAGACCCTTCTTTAACATCGGCTATTATCTATGGGCTCGTTACTTTAATAGCACCATGGTTAGTTCTACAACCTGCGTTAGGATTGGGTTTGTTTGCCAGATTAGCCGAAAAACCCAATACAATAAGGGCTCTTAATTTATCTGTGCATCTGATATTTGGGGTGGCATTGTACTTTGCGTGGACCCTGTCACTGGCATTGTTTTAACCCAATGAGTCCCATGGTTGGGGTTATTTTAAATGCTTGAATAGCTGTTGTGACACGCGCTAGATTTAATTTACACTAAACCATGGTTGGTCATGGTCGAGGTATTAACAATGAGTACAATTTTAAAAATGAACCAAAAAATGTCTGATGCAGAATGGCAGGTTCGCTGTGACCTTGCCGCATGCTATCGGCTATTTGTTAAGTTTGGTTGGACGGATTTAATTTTTACCCATTTAACAGCTCGAGTGCCCGGCCATGAAAATCAGTATTTGATCAACCCCTATGGGCTTTTGTTTGAAGAAATTACTGCCTCTAATTTACTCAAGGTAGACTTTGATGGCAAAGTCATTAGTGGAGACTACCCCTACAATGATGCGGGCCACTATATTCATACTGCGGTATTTAAAGCTCGTTCTGATATTAATGTTTTATTACATAGTCACACGCGAGCAGGTATTGCTGTGTCCTGCATGAAAATGGGTTTATTACCCCTATCACAGCAAGCGGGAGAGATTCAGGATCTGGTTTGTTACAATCACTATGGTGTTGCCAGCAAAGACCACCCCGAGTATTGTCACCAACTGGGCCAAGATATGGCTGATAAGTGGTTAATGATTATGCACAATCATGGTTTATTAGCGGCGGGCAGGACGGTTGGAGAAGCCTTTTACTTTTTGTACATGCTGGAAACCTCTTGCAAAATACAAACTGATGTTGTGTCATCAGGGGTAGATTATCACCTACCCGATGCAGCCTCTGTAAGTGAATTAGCAAAAACTACGGCACCTTCGGGTGACCAGCCCTGTAATGACGTTAACATTGCGTGGCAGGCGATGATTCGCTTGCAGAATCGGCTCGACCCTTCCTACAAAAACTAAATAGGCTATCCATCTAGCAGAGTTATTTAGCAGAGCTATTTAGCTGAGGCAGTCATTAGGTTAATCAATTATTAATGACTAACATCGTTTTAGGGTGTTTTAGGACCTTTCTTCTCAGACAATAAGTCTAAAATGGCTTTGGCGTGTTCTTCTGGTATATTAAAGCGTGCCCTAATGGTCTCAATGTGGCGTTTTTCATCACTGGTAATAATGCCATCACTCATGGCTGCGTTAATTTCAGCCTCAAAAATAGCCTCTCGGCGCGCCATTTGATTGGAAAAGGCTGAGGCTACAATACCTGTGAGCAAAGCCACTGTGCAGACCCCCATCAATGCCGTCAAAGCACCGATGAACTTACCAATCGGTGTAATAGGGTAAACGTCTCCATAACCCACCGTAGTCAGCGTAATTAATGACCACCACATTGACTCTGGAATCGATTTAAAATGATCAGGCTGAACATCACTTTCGGCTAGGTACATCATTGAACTGGATAAGAATAACGCGATTGCCAATAGGTAAAGCGTGGCGGCAAAAGAGCGGCGTTCTTCATGCACCGCCGAGACTAAATCCTCAAGGGCCGAGGAGTAATGGGACATTTTTAGCAACCTTAGTAGCCGCAACACACGCAGCCAGCGCAGATCTAAGCCACCCATAATGAGGGGCAAAATACTGGGTAAAAAAGCGGCTAAATCAATGATGCCGGTAAAACTAAAAATATAGGAACTGCGACGGCCCCAAGGGGTTGCACCCCGCGCTGAGTCGTCTGCCGTAATGGACCAAATACGCAGTAGGTATTCAACCAGAAATATAGACACGGAAAACCATTCAAACATCATCAGTTGGCGATGATACTGGAGGTTGATCGAGTCAACAGATTCTAGGCACACAGCCACAAGGTTAAGTAGTATTAGAATGGATAGGAATAAGTCACACACTCGACTCGTCGAGTCGTTAAGGTCACCCTTACTTAAAACCTCCATGACTCGCTGTTTACAAAAGTTCAAAGCCTTAAAACCTCTTATAAAATCAACATCTTCTAATGTATAGTATGTGACCTTTGAAGCTTGCGCAATCTTTGCAGGCAAGGTTAAATCTGAATCGCCGTTTAGAACGGCCTCTGCGCATCAATAAATACCTTTATATCCTTTGCCAGTGTGTTCCACGGTCAAGCTAACAACTCTTTCAAGCTCTTTACAAGCGCTGCAGAAGCAGCGTCTTCAAGGTTATGACAACCCGCAGCAACCACCTGCTCACCCGCCACAAAGACATCTCTCACTGGGTTGTGATTAATACCAAAAGTCCAGCGATTGATCAATTGTTCTGGCTTAGCTGAGGCTAATAGAGGATGGCTAGTGTCCAAGGTTATAAAGTCAGCGCGGGCACCCACGCGCAGGCCAGTATTAATGTTACAGGCGGCATTACCACCCACTGCGCTGGTTTGGTAAATAAAATCTCCCACACTAGGTTGGTCATTACTATAAACGCGATTGCGTTGCTGGTCACGCAAACGCTGACCATATTCTAATAACCGTAACTCTTCTGCTACAGAGACACACACATGACTATCGGAACCCACACCAAAGCGGCCACCTTGGGCTATTAAATCAGTGATGGGAAAAATGCCATCACCTAAATTGGCTTCAGTGCTGGGACATAAACCAACAACAGCTTGGCTGTCAGCAATAATTTTTACTTCTTGCTGGCTCACATGGGTGGCATGAATTAAACACCAGCGCGCGTCAAACCCTACTTCATTCGCTAACCACTCTACTGGCCGCTGACCACTCCAAGCAATGCAATCATCGACTTCTTTTGTTTGCTCCGCAATGTGGATATGCACTGGCCAAGTTTGTGGCAGGCTTGATAATGCAGTTTGCATTTGTGATTTCGTCACCGCTCGCAAAGAATGAAAACATAAGCCTTGGTTATGCTTCAAACTGTCCATGTTTTGGCCTAATTGCTCTTGCAGACGCAAGTAACCATCAAGATCATGAATAAAGCGAGTTTGGCCCCCATTGGGAGCCTGACCCCCAAAACCTGAATGGCTATACAGCACCGGCAATAAGGTCTGGCCAATGCCCACATCAACTGCCGCTTGTCGAACTTGTAGGGCCATTTCCGCAGGGTTGTCGTAAGCCTGACCACTTTGTTGATGATGCAAATAATGAAACTCAGCTACTTGGGTGTAACCCGCTTTGAGCATCTCGATATAGAGATAAGTCGCAATTTGCCCGACTTGTTGGGGGTTCAATTTGGCCACTAACCCATACATTAGATCTCGCCAACTCCAAAAACTGTCTTGCGGGTCTAAACACACTTCAGCCAAGCCAGCCATGGCCCTTTGGAACGCATGTGAATGAAGATTCACCATACCAGGTAGAACCGGACCTGCTAATATGTGACACCCTTGCTGGCTCTCATGGGTCGTTTGATTAGTTTCAAGGTGACTAATAACGCCGTTAGTGACGATGATTTTTACGTTGTTAGCCCAGCCTGAGGAGATTAAAGCTTGGTTGGCAAAGTAAACTTGGTCCATTATTGGCACTCTCATGGTAGGATGTGTTTAACTTGTATAGACATTACATGAATTGGCATAGTCAAGTCAAGATTGTATACTCCAAGCAGAACCAAAATCTATGGGCCCCTTGTGAATATTCCTCAAGCAGATACCACTCAAAGTTTATTAAATGCGCTTCCTAATACCAATGCACCCATTTATGCTCGACTAAAAAGCGCCATTTTAGAGAACATACAGTCATCCAATTGGATGCCAGAGCAACGCTTGCCATCTGAAGCCCAAATGGTGAACGCTTTAGGCGTGAGCCGCATGACGGTGAATCGGGCGTTAAGAGAACTCGCCACCGATGGAGTGCTTATTCGCCAGCAAGGCGTGGGCACCTTTGTGGCTCCCCAAAAAGCCCATTCGGCATTATTTGAAGTGCACAATATTGCTCAAGAAATTGCTGACCGAGGTCACAAGCATGAAACAATAGTTGTTGAATTACAATCAGTTAAAGCGAATACAGATCAAGCTTTACGACTTGGGGTGCGTACGGGTGAAATCATTTTTAAGTCAACTTTAATTCATCTTGAAGATCAACAGCCCATTCAATTAGAACAACGTATTGTAAATGCTACCTTGGTGCCAAACTACGGCCAACAAGATTTTACTCAATTAACACCCTTTGCTTATCTAAATAAAGTTGCCCCTATTACTGAAGGTGAGCATTTAGTAGAAGCCGTCATTCCAAACGCGATTGAGGCCCAGCAGCTGGCAATTAATTCAACCCAAGCTTGCCTCCAAATAAAACGTCGAACTTGGTCTGGCAAGACAATTGTCACTAGTGCTAGATTGCTTTCTCCAGGTCATCTTTTTCAATTATTTGGTCATTTTGGACGCATCTAGTGGCTACATTTTACTTGCCAGAGTATTAAAATGGGCGTATCTTTTATTACTTGTATATACATGTAAGGAAAATGCCCATGATTAGTCCTCAGGAACTCACCGCACGCCGCACCCGCCATGGCGATATTAAAGCACCTACGGGCAGTACAATCAGCACTAAAAGCTGGTTAACTGAGGCACCTCTGCGCATGCTAATGAACAACCTCGACCCAGAGGTGGCAGAAAATCCCAACGAACTGGTGGTCTATGGTGGTATCGGTCGGGCCGCTAGAGACTGGGCTAGTTATGATCAAATAGTGGCATCACTGACCGAGCTTGAAGATGACGAGACGCTACTCGTCCAGTCTGGCAAACCTGTTGGGGTGTTCAAAACCCATAGTAATGCTCCGCGAGTGTTAATTGCTAATTCAAATTTGGTTCCACATTGGGCCACCTGGGACCACTTTAATGAGTTGGATGCGAAAGGTTTGGCTATGTTTGGCCAAATGACAGCCGGTAGTTGGATTTATATCGGTAGCCAGGGCATTGTTCAGGGTACTTACGAAACCTTTGTGGAGGCTGGGCGACAGCACTTTGGTGGGAGCCTAAAAGGCCGCTGGATTCTTACAGCGGGGCTTGGCGGTATGGGCGGGGCACAGCCATTAGCAGCAAGCTTGGCGGGTGCTTGCTCCCTTAACATCGAGTGTCAACAAAGTCGTATTGACCTGCGCTTACAAACTCGCTACCTAGATGAACAAGCCAAGGATCTTGATGATGCTTTGCAACGGATTGAACACTACACACAAATGGGTGAGGCCAAGTCGATAGGCTTGCTGGGAAATGCGGCAGACATTTTACCAGAGTTAGTAAGACGTGGCGTTAAACCAGATTTAGTCACCGATCAAACCTCTGCCCACGATCCTTTAAATGGTTACTTACCGCAAAATATGGATTGGGAAAGCTATCGTCAAAATGCGACTGATAAACCTGCAGCCACAATATTGGCCGCCAAGGCATCTATGGCCACTCATGTTAAAGCCATGCTGGCATTCCATGAGCAAGGTATTCCTACCGTAGATTACGGCAACAATATCCGCCAAGTCGCGCTTGAAGAAGGCGTAGAAAATGCCTTCAACTTCCCAGGCTTTGTGCCTGCCTATATTCGGCCACTCTTTTGCCGTGGTATCGGGCCCTTTCGCTGGGTTGCCTTATCTGGCGATAAGGAAGATATTTATCGTACAGACGCCAAGGTTAAAGAACTTATTCCTGATGATGCCCATTTACATAATTGGCTCACTATGGCTCGTGAACGCATTCAGTTCCAAGGTTTACCAGCCCGTATTTGTTGGGTTGGACTTGGCCAGCGCGCCAAACTTGGCTTGGCCTTTAATGAAATGGTACGCTCTGGCGAAGTCAAAGCCCCCATTGTGATTGGACGCGATCACCTAGATTCGGGTTCTGTGGCTAGTCCTAACCGAGAAACAGAAGGCATGCGCGATGGCTCTGATGCCGTATCTGATTGGCCCTTACTTAATGCCCTGCTCAATACAGCATCAGGGGCTACCTGGGTCTCTTTACACCATGGAGGTGGCGTGGGCATGGGCTTTTCACAACATTCAGGCATGGTGATTGTTTGTGATGGCACTGACGAAGCCGCCGAACGTATTGCCCGTGTGCTCCACAACGATCCAGCCACAGGTGTTATGCGCCATGCAGATGCCGGCTACGACATTGCTATAGAGTGCGCCCAACAGCAGGGTTTAAACCTTCCCATGATTAAGCAGAACTAAATTCACTGAGGCTTCTTATGTACACCTTTGAAATTCAGCCTGGCCTTCTCACACTTGCGCAATTGCGCAAAGTAGCCCGCCATCGGGTTAATGTGTCTATCGCCAGCCATGCTCTGCCTGCTATTCATAAAAGCCAGCAGCTGGTCAATCAAATGATTGAGGAAAATAGAACAGTATACGGTATCAATACTGGGTTTGGGCTACTGGCTAACACCCGAATAGAGGTAGACGACCTTGAAGAACTACAACGTTCTATTGTCTTGTCTCATGCAGCAGGCATTGGGCAATTCATGGACGATGCGACCGTTCGATTGGTCATGGTACTCAAGATCAATAGCTTAGCGCGTGGATTTTCTGGCATCCGCTTAAGCGTGATTGAAGCGTTAATGACCCTCATTAATACGGAAGTTTTTCCCTGCATTCCTGAAAAAGGTTCAGTGGGTGCCTCAGGTGATTTGGCTCCTTTAGCCCATATGAGCGCCGTGTTATTGGGCGAAGGCCAAGCCCGTTACCAAGGCGAAATAATTCCTGGAATAGCGGCATTGAAAATAGCGGGTTTGAAACCGGTGACCTTAGCCCCAAAGGAAGGACTAGCCCTACTCAATGGCACTCAAGTATCTACCGCCTTTGCCCTACAAGGCTTATTCCATAGTGAAGACTTATGGGCCTCAGCTACAGTCTGTGGTGCACTCTCTGTCGAAGCAGCCTTGGGCAGTCGCAGCCCCTTTGATGAACGTATCCACCAAGTGCGGGGGCACAAAGGCCAAATTGATTCTGCTAAGGCCTACCGCCATCTCCTCACTGAAAATAGTGAAGTGGGTCTCTCACATGACCAGTGCCATAAGGTACAAGACCCCTATTCTTTGCGCTGCCAGCCTCAAGTTATGGGCGCTTGTTTAGAGCAGATCCGCCACGCTGCAGGCGTCTTGGAAGTCGAGTCTAATGCGGTATCAGACAACCCATTAGTCTTTGCTGATGAGGGAGACATTATCTCTGGGGGTAATTTTCACGCCGAACCAGTGGCTATGGTGGCTGATAATTTAGCCTTAGCCATTGCCGAAATTGGCAGTTTATCAGAGCGGCGTATGGCCTTACTAATTGATTCAGCCCTCAGCCAATTACCCCCTTTTTTAGTCGATAATGGGGGTGTGAATTCAGGCTTTATGATTGCTCAGGTGACTGCTGCCGCCTTGGCAAGTGAAAACAAAACTTTTGCTCACCCCGCTAGTGTGGACAGCATACCTACTTCAGCTAATCAAGAGGATCATGTGTCTATGGCCACTTTTGCAGCGCGCCGTTTGCGAGATATGAGCGAAAATACCCGCGGTATTTTAGCAGTAGAACTCTTAGCTTCGGTGCAAGGCTTAGATTTTCGCACCGGCTTAAATTCCAGTCCGTTGCTCGAACAGGCTCGCTCTGGTTTACGGGCACGTGTGCCTTTCTATGACAAAGACCGCTACTTTGCCACAGACATTGCAGCTGCTAATGAACTGTTAGCTACCGCTTGCCATAATGACATGATGCCAAGTGGCACACTACCCAGCGCTAATTAGTGGGTGATAGATTGCCTACATAGGATACAAAAATGCCTTCCTTTGATACGATTTACGTTGGTTTTCATGCTGCTACCATGGTGTCTACCAAGGATTATGGCCCCATTGAAAATGCAGCGATAGGGGTTAAACATGGCCAAATTACTTGGTTAGGCCCAGTTTCTGAATTACCTAACCACACGGCAACAATAATCGACTTGGGTGGTGGTTGGGTTACGCCTGGTTTGGTTGATTGTCATACTCACTTAGTATTTGGTGGTGATCGCAGCGCCGAATATGAGATGCGTCTGCAAGGGGCAAGTTATCAAGCCATTGCTAAGGCTGGTGGCGGCATTGTTTCCACTGTGACTGATACCAGAAATGCTAGCGCAGAAGCATTATTCACTGCTGCAGAAAAGCGCCTCTGCGCCCTTATGGCTGACGGTGTGACTTGTGTCGAAGTGAAATCGGGTTATGGCTTAGACCTAGTCACAGAAGAAAAAATGTTGCGTGTCGCCCGCTCCCTTGGTGAAAAACTATCGGTGACCTTGCAGACCACATGTTTGGCGGCCCATGCCATACCCCCCGAATTTCAGGGTCAAGCTGATGCTTACATTGATTTGGTGTGTGAAGAAATCATACCCACCATAGCCAAAGCTGGCCTGGCCGACGCAGTTGACGGTTTCTGTGAAGGCATTGCCTTTTCTGTGGCCCAAATTGAACGGGTATTTGACACGGCCCTCGCCTTTGACTTACCCGTAAAGCTTCATGCTGAACAACTTTCTAACTTAGGAGGCTCTGCTTTAGCGGCCCGTTATAATGCGTTGTCCAGTGATCATCTAGAATATCTTAGTGATGCAGACGCCAAAGCCATGGCCATTGCAGGTACTGTTGCCGTGATTCTGCCAGGGGCATTTTTTTGCCTCAAAGAAACCAAACAACCACCCATACAACGCCTACGTGAATTAGGTGTACCTATGGCCATCGCCAGTGATTGTAATCCAGGGTCAGCGCCAGTTTTGTCCTTGCGCTTAATGATGAACATGGCCTGCACCTTATTTGGCTTTACACCACTAGAAGCATTGCAAGGAGCCACCCGTCATGGTGCTCAGGCTCTTGGTTTAGGCCATAGCCATGGCCAGCTTAAAGTCGGTTATGCGGCTGACTTTGTCTGTTGGGAGATTCAAAAGCCTGCAGAATTGAGTTACTGGCTGGGTGGCCAACTAGTAAAGCACCGCGTTGTTGCGGGCCAAATCACATGATTGAATTCAATATAACTAAACCAGAAGACTTTATTACTATGCCGTGGCGCAATGGTTTAGGCTCAACGATTGAATTAGTAAAGCACTGGTCTGGTGACTCTTTTCAGTGGCGCCTGAGCATGGCTGATGTGACACAAGATGGCGCCTTTTCAGACTTCTCTGGCTATGACCGCTGTTTACTTCTAATGCATGGCAAAGGACTGACACTCACAGACCAAGCAGGTCAGCAATGGTGTCTCTCAGAAACTCTAGATGCTGCCCACTTTAAAGGCGAAGACCTCATCGATGCGCGTCTCCATGACGGGCCAATCCTTGATTTCAACTTAATGACTAGACGCAAAGATTGTCGCGCCAAAGTCTTCACCAGCCAGCAGGAAAAAGGCCAAAACATAGATTTAAACGGTGACTTATTTTTACTGTTTAGCATGCAGGGTCATACCTTTGTTCAGCTCAACCAGACCCAAGAAACACAATTAGAAGAACAGCATCTACTGCAGCTAAGCCCCAATGCTGCTGATGCATGTTACTGCAGTGGTGAGGCTTGGATAGGTATACTTATTAGTTATCTATAGCCCATAATAAGGCTTAGTTGAGGGTGGTATGTTATGTTTCACTTCACTCGGGGTTTAAACTCGACTTTCAACTGAGACGTTCAGCCGAGATTTTCAACTGAAGCTTTTAACCTCGACCATTAACCTAGATTTTAAACCCTAGACATTTTACCTTGGTTTAGGTTAAATCAGGAGTCATGCATGCAACTCAATCAAATCATTAATCTCGCTGCTCACCCTATTTCAGAGCCACAATTTGCACGAACCTGTAAGCAACAGTTTGACGAAGCAGGCGTGTTAATTCTAAAAAATTTCCTCACCCCTGCTGCACGGGATGCCATTATTGAAGAAGGCCACAAAAAACAAACGTTGGCTTTTTATACCAATTCTGGCCACAACGTATACCTCACACAAAAAGATTCAAAGTTTGATGATAAGCATCCCCGCAATCAATGGGTGCAATCTTCCAAAGGTTGTATTACTGATGATCAGATCGCTCTAGATTCGCCCTTACGTGCACTCTATGATGCCCAACAGTTGCGCTTATTTTTGGCCTCTGTACTAGGTGAAGAAATACTGTACCCATACTCTGACACGCTATCATCGATTAATTTACATTATGCCAGCGAAGGTCAAGAATTAGGCTGGCACTTTGACAACTCATCTTTTGCCATCACTTTATTACTGCAAAGTCCTCAAGCGGGTGGACAATTCGAATATGTGCCACAACTCAGAAATGCAAGCCAAGGCGATATGAATTATGCAGGTGTGGATCGGGTACTCAAGGGAGAAGTAGAGGCGCAGGCCATTCCTATGGGTGCAGGTGATCTAATGCTGTTTAGGGGCAGAGATGCACTGCACCGTGTCACACCAAGCCAGGGAGAAATCACTCGCATGCTAGTCGTACTGGCCTATAATGCTGAACCTAATGTCGCACTTTCAGAATCAGCCCGCATGACCTTTTATGGTCGTTTAACATAACAACAGTATAGGTTTGCGCAGTTGTGGGGTGATCCCATGTTGGCCAGACTTAATGGGCTAAGCCAATCATAATGGTGCCAAATACGACGATCACCCCAGCTAAAAGGCGGCGAGTCTTTGGCCCCTCACCAAACCAAAAGACACCGATTAGGGCGGCGAAAATCACCGATGTCTCGCGCAAAGCAGAGACCACGCCTAAAGGGGCTTCAGTCTTGGCATAAAGCACCAGCGCATAGGCAGTGGCTGACAGGATGCCACCCAAAAAGCCAAGTAGGCAGGGTTTTAACGGCATCATCCGCAATCGCTGCCATTGAGTTTTAAAGATAAACAGTGCAACAAAGGCTTCGGCTATGAACAACCAGGCAATATAGCCCATGATGCTGTCAGACAAACGCACTCCGACACCATCCACTAGCGAATAAGCCGCCACAATGGCCGCCACAATGACTGCTGCAACCATTGATAATTTTGGCACCTCTGTTTTGAAAATACCTTGCGACAGAACCATCACCCCAGCCGAGACTGAAAAGATGCCTAGCCAAGCCAAGCCAGGAAGGCTCTCACCAATCCATATTTGTGCCCCCAATGCCACTAAGACTGGTGCTAAACCGCGGGTAATGGGGTAGACAAGGCTCAGGTCTCCAATGCGATAGGCGAGATTTAAAAAATAATAATATCCCCAGTGGATGAGGGTTGAGGCAATGATATAGGGTACGGCGGCCCATCCAGGCAGTGGCGCCTGCGTTGCAATAATAATACCAGGTACCACATGCCCCAAGGCAATCAGACCCAGTACAATCGTCTTGTCGGCAGAGCCTTTGACCAAAGCGTTCCAGAACGCATGTAAAAAGGCAGAGGCCAAAACAATTAAAACCAGCGATAAACTCATAGCGTCTCACAGAGTGCAATTGCTGCGGGCAGATCGTCTAAAAAAACTGCATACACAGTAATCAGGCCCCACAGTAGTAGGTCGTGCGCACTATCGCAGTTAACCCTGCCAAGAAAAAGTTAACCCCCTCAGGGGTAACAACAGCAAGTTAAATAATGCACATAAAAAAGCAAGTCCAAAGGACTATTTAGACCCATAAGTTAAAACGGGCCTGCACTTTTAAGTAAAAGTACAAGCCCGTTTGTCAAGGTCAGTGGGTGTTAGGCAAACCACCAACGCTCAGCTGCCTTGCCGCCATCTAGTTCCCAGTTAGCTGCAACATCTGGGCCGTGAGTTAACTTTTTACTATGCGCATTTATGTTGTTAGCAAACATGGGGACCAACGCACCACCATCGTCGTGAACCAAGGCCTGGGCTTCGTAGTAAATTTCGCGACGTTTGACTAAATCAACTTCCGAACGGCCCATTAATACCAGTTTGTTAAAGCGTTCTACAGAAGCGCCCGTGCGCCATGCAGTATCATTCCATTCTCCATCTGCCATATAAGCCGCAGTGAACATCCAATCTTCCGTAGGACGGCCACCCCAGTAGCACGCAGTCCATGGTTTCTTGTTCCATACATTGGACCAGTAACCATCTTTAGGTTCACGGACCACTTCAATATTAAGGCCCGATTTTTTAGCTGACTCTTTAATGAGCAGAGCTGCATCTACTGCACCAGCAAAGGCTGCATCAGAGGCAGACAACTGCACATTAGAACCATCATAACCCGCTTTCTTTAGATGAAAAGCCGCCTTGTCTGGGTCATAGACACGCTGAGCTAGTTCATTGTTGTGGAACGGGTTAGCCGTAGAAATGGGGGTATCATTACCAATGGCCCCATGGCCTGAAAGGACCTTAGTGACTAATTCTTCGCGGTCTACTGATAATTTGCAGGCCATACGGAAATCATAGTTATCAAACGGTGACGCATCACAGCGCATGGGGAATGTATAGTGCAAGGTTCCCGTGGTTTCCAAAACTTCTACGTTAGGATTACGTCCTAACAAGTGAACAGTCTTCGGGTCTGCACGACCAATCAAATCCACGTCGCCATTCATAATCGCGTTTTGGCGGGCGGTTACGTCAAGTATCACCAAAAATTCTACTTCATCAAAGTGAGCGGCATCCTGTTTCCAGTAATTCGGATTACGGTATAATTTAGCCCGCACACCTGGCTCATAGCTGTCTATAATATAAGCACCAGTGCCAACTTTTGCATCCCAGGCTAGCTGCCCATCACGCTCTGGCAAAATAGGGAAGTGATAATCACTCACAATGAATGCAAAGTCGGCACTAGCGTTAGCCAAGGTGAACACTACATCGTTGCCATTAATACTAATATCGGTCACATCCGCTAGTAAGGCCTTGCCCGCAGATTTTGAGTCTTCACCCATGTGAAAGCGAAATGAGGCAACCACATCAGCAGGCGTGAGCGCCTTACCATCATGAAAGGTGACGCCTTGGCGAATTTTAAAGGTCCAGGTTTTTGCGTCTGCAGAGGGACTATATTCACTTGCAAGTTCTGGAATCAACTCTCCTTTATTACTTACCTCTGTTAGGTGGTTACAGAAAGCAAAACATAAATTTTGATTCATGCCATTTTCATACGTGCCCGGATCTAATGAATCTGTGGTAGAGCCATGACCCATCCCCACCCTGAGTTTGCCACCAGCTTTGTGAGAGCCGGCTGTTGCATTCCCAGCCAAAGCCATTGCTGTCGGTAAAAGAATACCCGCAGCTAGACTGCTGGTGACAAACTGACGACGATTTAGGTCCATAGTGAATGGATTTTTTAATTGATCTATTTGGTCTTTAGGCATTTTTTTATTCTCCAATTATATAACTAACTAATATTGATTACGTTGAGTTCAAGGGTTAATACATGGGTTCCAAAGAAGCTAAAGCTTGGGGGTCGAGCTCGACATAAAAATTGTTAGGTAAAAGAAGGTAACACAAAAAAAAGCGCCTGTTAATCATATTTATTTATACTTGAACGATTATTCGAACAAAAATAGTTTAAAAATATTTCCGTATGGCAATCAACATTAACTGGCTGTTACTGTTTTAAAAAAATTGCCGGCATGAACTTAGTTTAGGGAGCAACGGTAAACATAGACCTTATTTGTTCCAGCTATACTCCGCTGCGAGAACTGGTATGAATTGCCCTATATTATTCATGAGCATAGGTTAAGGAAGTTTTAGGCCATCAAAAAACTCGAGAATTTCTAACAAAAAGATGCAAGATCTTGAATTAAATCAATGCAAAAGCATAGCCATGGCATGATTAGCATAATAGGCAGGTTACCTATTAACTATAGCTTCCAATCATTGTTAGGCTTAGCTACTTTAACAACTGCAGATTTTTGTGAACCTAGACTAATAGGTCATAATTTTTACTGCCGATAGGCATAACTCAGATTTTAGTATACAGTTATCATAATCATAAAAAATAAATCATCGAGTATTCATTCTTGTGCATCCCGTTTTAACGACCATTATTCAGCGCTTAGGGTTAGGGCTTCTCACCCTATTTGTAGTGACCGTTATCATTTTCAGTTCTATCGAGTTTTTACCCGGTGACTTTGGTGAAGCTGTATTGGGACAAGCCGCGCTGCCAGAAACAGTTGAGGCTTTTCGACGAGAACTTGGCTTAGACAGGCCGCCTGTAGAACGTTACTTTATGTGGGCTGGTAATGTGCTAACCGGCGATTTGGGTAATTCTTTTTCAGGACGCAATGCTTCAGGTGTAGACCGTTCAAGAGATGTTTGGAACCTCATTCAACCTCGCTTAGCCAATACCTTATTTTTAGCTTCCATGGCAGCACTTGTCGCGGTTCCATTATCCTTGGCCTTAGGTATTACTGCTGCACTCTACCGCAATTCGATTTATGATCGAGTCGTTAATGCAACGACTCTCACGACTATTTCTTTCCCAGAGTTTTTTGTGGGTTATATTTTAATTTTAATTTTTGCAACTTACTTTAAAGTGTTCCCCTCCCTAGCTAATATTTCTGACTCCACGCCTTTGTTAGAAAAAATTTACCGGTCCACCTTACCCGCCTTAGCCCTCACTTTGGTGATCGTTGCGCACATGATGCGCATGACCCGAGCCGCCATCATTAACCTATTAGCCAGCCCATACATAGAAATGGCGCAACTCAAGGGGGCATCCAAAGCCAAGGTCATATTGCACCACGCCCTGCCCAACGCATGGGCGCCCATCGTTAACGTGATTGCCTTTAACCTTGCTTATTTAGTGGTTGGGGTGGTCGTGGTAGAGGTGGTCTTTGTTTATCCTGGGTTGGGCCAACTCATGGTAGATGCAGTTTCAAGCCGAGATATTCCTGTTGTGCAGGCTTGTGCGTTGATCTTTGCAGGCACCTATATTTTACTCAACTTATTTGCTGATGTTATTTCCATTATCACTAACCCAAGGCTGTTGCATCCACGATGAATACACCAAACACCACTGATGGGAGTTATTCTGCGGCTGACGAAGTGACCTTAGTCAAAGCAAGAAGAAGCGTATTACAGAATATATGGCGTACTCTAAAAACGGCACCACCCACCGCTTGGTTTGGCATGGTCGTGATCACTTTGTATTTAATCGTGGCTTTGTTTGCGCCATTGCTCGCTCCCCATGGGCAAGCGCAAGTCTTTCCCATGGCTTATGCACCGTGGAGCGAAGAGTTTAGATTAGGCACAGATGCCTTGGGCCGTGATGTATTTAGTCGTCTTATTTATGGAGCACGAAACACCATCGGCATCGCTGTGGCCACAACTCTATTGGCTTTTTTGATTGGCGGTAGTTTAGGCTTAATAGCCGCCATAAGTCGAAATTGGCTAGACCAAGTATTAAGCCGCTTTGTCGATGTACTGATGGCTATTCCAAGTCTCATTTTTGCGCTAATGTTACTTTCAATTTTTGGCTCTAGCGCAATTAACTTAATATTTATTATTGCTGTACTGGATGCCACGCGGGTGTTTCGTCTCACTAGGGCAGTCGCTCTTAACGTAGTAGTAATGGATTATGTAGAAGCCGCTAAACTGCGTGGTGAAGGCTTAGGCTGGATCATGCGCCGAGAAATTCTACCCAATATTATGCCGCCTTTGGTGGCTGAGTTTGGTTTACGCTTTTGTTTTGTGTTTTTAACCATTGCGGCCCTGTCTTTTTTAGGTGTGGGTATTCAGCCACCCACCGCAGACTGGGGTTCCATGGTACGGGAGAATGCAGGGCTCATTCAATTTGCCGAATACGATTTAACGGCCGCCTTAACTCCCATGATTCCAGCGGCTGCTATTGCTTTGTTGACGGTCGCAGTTAATTTTGTCGTGGATTGGTTTTTACATCAAACAAGTGGACTTCGCGATGAGCACTAATGACGTTTTACTCACCATGCGTGATGTGCGCATCGATGGCTTCAGTGATGATCGCTGGCACCACATCATCAAGGGTGTTGATGTGACCTTAAAGCGAGGAGAGATCCTTGGCTTTATTGGCGAATCTGGTGCGGGCAAGTCAACGCTTGGTCTGGCAGCCATGGGTTTTGTCCGTCCTGGCTGCAAGTTTGTGGGGGGTAGTATAGAGTTTGATGGCATGGACCTATTAAACCTCAGCAGCGCAGAGCTTAGACGTTTGCACGGCTCACGCATTGCTTATGTGGCTCAATCAGCCGCAGCCTCCTTTAACCCAGCCCACCGCCTGCTCGATCAAACCATAGAATCAACCGTCGCTCATGGTCTTGCAGATCTTGAAACCGCGAAACAAGATGCCATTGAATTATATCGGGACCTGCAACTGCCAGACCCTGAAAATATTGGTCAACGTTACCCTCATCAAGTTTCAGGGGGCCAATTACAGCGAGTCATGACGGCTATGGCGATGTCATCTCGACCTGATCTCATCATCTTTGATGAGCCAACGACGGCCCTAGATGTGACCACGCAAGTGGAAGTACTCACATCCATGCGCACGATTGTTGAAAAGTACAACACAGCGGCCATATACATTACCCACGATTTGGCAGTGGTTGCACAAATGGCTGATAATATAAAGGTCTTACGTTATGGTGAAACCGTTGAGGATGCACCCACAAGGGAAATGATATCCAGTCCTAAAGCGGCCTACACACAATCTCTTTGGGCGGTGCGTGCCTTGGAAAAACCACCACAGCCATCCATTGATACTATTCTTGAAATCAACCAAGTACATGCAAGCTATGGCAAGAGCGTTAAAGTACTCGATAACATCAGTATCAAAGTTCCTCGAGGGCAAACCTTAGCTGTGGTAGGTGAGTCAGGTTCGGGGAAGTCAACTGCTGCAAGGGTGATCACGGGTTTATTGCCTCCTTTGGAAGGTCAGATTATATTTAATGGCGAAAGGTTACCTGCAGCCTTAAAAAATCGCTCGAAAAAGCAATTGCAAGCCGTTCAAATGATTTACCAAATGGCAGATACCGCTATGAATCCTAGACACACGATCAGGGATATTATTGGTAGGCCATTAAATTTTTACTTGGGTTTAGTGGGCGCAGCTCAAGACCAGAGAATAATGGAGTTATTACGCCTCATTGAATTAGATGAGAGCTTCTTGGATCGCTACCCAGATGAATTATCTGGTGGCCAAAAACAACGTATCTGTATAGCCCGTGCCTTAGCAGCAGAGCCTGAACTGATCATATGTGATGAGGTCACATCAGCTCTTGATCAGATTGTACAAGAAGGTATTTTAAAGCTCCTTTTGCGGTTGCAAAAAGAGCTCGGTATTACCTATATTTTCATTACCCATGACATTGCTACGGTGCGCGCTATCGCTGATCAGGTGGTGGTGATGTTCCAAGGTAAAGTGGTAGAACAAGGGGGTAAAGAAGAAATATTTACCGCACCCTATCCCGCTTACACTGAGCTGTTATTGTCATCGGTACCCGAAATGGACCCAGACTGGCTGACCCAACTTCAGCAACAACGCGCTGAGGCCGAAGCCTAAAACTTCACCTCAATTTAGTTCTAAAACCGATCCCCAGAGTAGCTGACCTTGTAGTCCGAGAGCGCCAGCCATTCGGGGTCCAACTCGATACCCCAACCCGGTTTATGAGGCATCATGAGCCTGCCCTGTTGTATATCAAAATTAGGCTTAAATACATGAGCTTGCCATGGATAGTAATCTAAACCCTCGATCGAAAACTCAAGGTATTTGCCGGCATTTGGTATGGCGCCCATAATGTGAGCTGAAAATAGGGTTACCAAAGATAAATTTGCACAGTGCAGAGTGACGGGCAGATTGGCTTTTTTAGCCATGTCTGCCACCTCAAGAGTGCGCGTAACGCCACCCATGTAACACACATCAGGTTGCAAAATATTAACCACCTTGGTGTTCACCATATGCTGCCAAATACGCATGTCATGATCTTGCTCGCCACCACTCACATCAATGTCTAAAGCCTCTGTAACCTGCCTCGTCCAATCAGGTTGCCAATAGGGACATGGCTCTTCAAAGTGACTCACACCATAGTCTTGCAACATATGCCCCACTTCAATCGCCTTGGCTGGAGTATAGGCACTATTGGCATCGACCAAAAGAGTGACCTCGTCACCTAGCACTTGCCTCACACGTTTGACAATGGCTTCAGTTCGTCCCTCCCACTGATCAATATCATGCCCACATTCTTTGCCTACACGAAACTTAAAAGACTGATAACCATACTCTTCTTTAAGGGCTAAAAAGCGATCTGCCTCTGCCTCTGGGGTAATTTCACGCTGCATGCTAGAGGCATAAACCGGCACTGAGTTAGTGTGTCCTCCCAAAAGTTGGCACACACTTTTACCCTCTTGCTTAGCATGCATGTCCCATAAAGCCGTGTCTAAACCACACAAAGCTCGGTACAAATAGGTACCCGGGAATTTGTGTTCACGTTCTAAGACACGAACCTTTAAGGCATCAATATTACTGGCATCCAAACCCAACACGTGAGGAGCGACTTGTTTGTGCACGACCTGAGCAGTAATGTCTGCATTGTAGGTGCACGTTTGACCCCAACCTTCTTCACCCGTATCGGTGCGCAAGCGCAGCAAACCTATATATTCATTAGTAAATGTTTCAATACTGATAATTTTCATTTAAGCCAACCCATGTTCAGATAAAATCAAATCAGCAGCTTTCTCAGCCACCATAATAGTGGCTGCATTAATGTTGCCACAGACAAGGTTGGGGAATATGGATGCATCCACAACTCGTATACCTTCTAAACCATGCACTTTTAGGCGACTGTCTACCACATTTTTTGTGGGGTCAGGCCCCATGCGGCAGGTACCACACGGATGGTAGACTGTATCTGCATTATTACGAATATCCTCAATCAGTTGGGCATCGGTGAGACAGTCAGTCCCTGGACGCATCTCGTCAATCGTTATGGCTTGTAAATGTGGGGTTTGTGCCAACTCTCGCACAAGTTTAACCCCCTCTAGCAGATCCTGAATTTCCCTATCGTGGGCTAAATAATTAGGTTCAATTTTGGGCGCCACCCTAGGGTCGCCTGAGGTGATATTAATTTGACCTTCAGATTCAACATGGCAGTTTGAAATCCCCATTAAATAAGCTGGAAATGGATCTGGACTCATCATTGGCCTTTTACCTGCAGGGGCCTTGGTGTAACTCAATGGGGTGAAATACAGCTGGATATTAGGTCGGTCTAAACCCGCTCGTGTATGCACAAAACCACCCGCTTGATTAACACTTAGACTCAAAGGCCCAGTGCGCGTTAGCAAGTAGCGCAGGCCTTGCCAAAGCTTTCCCCACCATGGCCTGAGTTGTTGATTTAAGGTTGGCTGGTTAGCCCGATAAAAATAACTGTGGCCAATATGATCTTGCAGATGCTGACCTACAGCAGGGCTTTCATACACTTGTTCAACCCCAGCCTGTTGCAACACTTTGCGTGGGCCTATGCCCGACAATTGCAGGAGTTGTGGCGAATTAACGGCGCCCGCACTAAGGCAGATTTGTTGAGCCCCGTAAGCACAATGAGAGGCACCATTATGCTCATATTCCACCGCCACTGCCCGCTGATCTTCAAACACAATGCGCTGCACTAGAGCCTCACACACCACGGTTAAATTAGATCGTTTGCGAGCTGGTTTTAAATAGGCACGAGCCGCAGACATGCGCCGACCTTTATGGGTTGTGAGCTGATAATAACCCACCCCCTCCTGCTGGGCCCCATTCATGTCAGCGTTGTACTTGAAACCAAGAGACTCACCTGCTGCCAAAAAATGTTTACATAAAGGGTGTAATTTTGCTGACACATCACTCACATTTAACGGCCCACTGCCTCCTCTAAAGTTGTCTGCTCCGCGCTGCCATGACTCCATGCGTTTAAAATAAGGTAGCACATCATCGTAACTCCATCCAGGATTGCCCGCTTGTTCCCAATCGTTAAAGTCTTGCTTGTGGCCTCGCACATAAACCATGGCATTGATAGAACTGGAGCCTCCCAAGGTCTTGCCTCGAGGCCAGTAGCTAATGCGTTCATTAAGCCCACTGCAAGGCTGACTGTTATACATCCAATTCACTTTTGGTTGATAGAATGTCTTACCATAGCCAATGGGCATTTGAACAAAAAATCGTTTATCGCTGGGGCCTGCCTCTAACAAGAGCACAGAATGGTTCACATTCTCGCTTAAGCGATTGGCAAGTACACAACCTGCGGAACCCGCACCAATAATAATGTAATCAAACTGATTCATGATAAGCCTCGTCCAAGAGCTGTTACAGTGGCGCAGATGTGTTGAAAGTTAGCCCCTGCCTTATCACTCATGTGACGCGCTCTTAAATAGCCATGCACCAAACCATCACCGACCTGGGTATGATTTTTTACTGCAACACCCGCTGTTTTTAGGGCTTGGGCATATAACTCACAATCATCAAATAATGGGTCAATTTTAGCTGGGAATAAATGACTCGGTGGCAGCCCCTCAAAACTCTGGGCATGCATAGGGCAGTAAAGTGGATCTTGGATGGGTGCAGTGGCTTTACTGCCGCCCACTCTAATGTCGTGATAGAAGGTCATTTCCTCTTTTGTCAGCAAGGGCGCATGGGCATGCTCGTGCATCGATGACGTCGATGCATCATTTGCCAAGGCTGGATAAATGAGCACTTGGCCTAATAATTGTGTACCAGTATAGCTTGAGCGCGCATTAGCCACGCAGGCAGCCAGTGTGGCTCCTGCACTATCACCCACCAAAATAATAGCCTTACCTAGGTGGATTAAGTGATCCACTAGGGCCAAACAGTCGCTAATATCACAGGGATACTGATGTTCTGGTGCTAAACGGTAGGCTACAGACACAAGATTAAAGCCACAAATATTGGCCATCTCTGCGCACAAGTCATCGTGACTGTCTAAATCACCTACGACAAACCCTCCCCCATGTAAGTAGACCACTTGCACCGGATAACTGAGCATCTTAGGGCTGCTAATACCCTGCGGTCGATAGTGACGTATGGGGATTAAATGACCGTCTGGGCCTTTCACCTGCTCATCTTTAATTTGCACTCTAGTTGGCTTGGGAGCAGAGAATGACCGATACATGTCACGATAACACTGCCTTTGCTGGATGACGTTAGTAACCGCCCCATGAACGGGGTAGTGCTGCAGCGTTTGTGCAATAAAAGCCTGCATTTGAGGGTCTAGTAGGGTCATGAAAAGCCCCGTGATATAGATTCTTGCCACGTTTTGAGGTGCACTTGCTGACCATTTTCTAACGCTTCTAATCGAGCATCGAGATAATAGTGAGTGGCGTCACACGTGACCTTTAAACTGCTATAGACGTCGATCTCCCAACCAGACCTAGATTGGCGCGAATGCCACTGACATAGACTCGTTGCTGAATGCGGGTCATGGGGTAATACTGCATGCTCTTCATGACATATTTCACCCACAGTTAGGCCGTGGTCATCAAAGGTAAACTCACCAAAGTCATCATCAATGATGGTGGTGTGTAAACCATTGGCTGCATTTATTTGGGTGCTACGTGTATGCTTTTCAGGCCTTATATGGGTCATGGCCTTAACTGGACAAACATAACCATGACCTAAATCACGGCTTAATCGTCCGCTCCGGTCATGGCATGGAATACTCAAATGAGCAGTGCTTAGGTCTAAGCTTAGGTTTGCTTTTTGTGCCGCTGGCCATAGCAGGGGGAAGTACGCTGTGGAGACAGCCAAACGTAATTTGTGGCCTTGAGGAATTTCATAGCCTATGTCGTCCAACTTTATAGTGATCTCCATAGACTGCCCTGCAACCACGGGTTGTGGATTATCTAAGCCTTGACGCATGGCCAAATTGAGCATGCCATAAGTGATACGAGTACTACTGCCGTCAGGTGCTACATCACACAGTCGCAAAATCATTTGACCACAAGCTTGGTCACTCGTAACCCGAGCTCTAAACACAGCACCACCTAACATAGAGACCGCCTGCGCCATAGGTTGCGTATCAAAACAAAGGCTATTAGCGTCGTCTTGACGTTGTTCTGTGGGGAAATCCGGCCCACACCAAATGACACAAAATTCACCACCCGCAGCACCCGTAGTGAGAGGACTATTAACACTCTGCTGCCCACCACCAACAGTTTCGACTAATTGGCCTGATTCACTTGGTTGTAAATTAATGCTGTGTGTTTGTATGGGCCACTGATCACCTTCTACCCACAACCCAGGGCGTTCATCATATGCCGCTTGAGGCGGCACACCGTCTTGAATATAAGCAGCAATGGTAGGCTCTGTCATAATGCCGTTATCAATGCCTTTTAGCCAATAGTCCCACCAACGCTTAGCTTCACCAAGAAAGTCCATTTCTGGTTTAGGCGATGCATAGTTGGGGTATTTGTGGGCCCAAGGCCCAATAAGGGCTTTTTTAGCACAAGACAAACCTTGCATCATGCGCGGAATCGTTTCTGAGTAGGCATCACCCCAACCCCCAACACAGTATACGGCAGCCTTAATTGCACTATAATCTTCATTAATAGAGCCATGTCTCCAGTAATCATCTTTGTAGCTGTGTTCGAGCCACTGCTTAGCCAAAAAGGGCATACTCTCCAAGCGCTGCAGCCATTGCGTGCGCCATGTGTCTGGTAATAACAGGGGGTCTGGCGCCTTAGACATATAACAGGTCATGGTTGAAGCCCAACTGAAGTTTTCTAACAACAAAGCACCTCCTCGATAATGTATATCATCGGCATAGCGGTCATCGGTAGAACAAACAGTAACGATGGCTTTTAGGGCTGCAGGTGCCATGGCAGCCACTTGAAGACTATTAAAACCACCCCAAGATTTACCCATCATACCGACTTTGCCTGAACACCAAGCCTGCTCAGCCAACCACGCAATCACCTCTACTGCGTCATCAAGCTCCTGCTGCAAATATTCATCCAGCATGAGTCCTGTAGACTCACCACACCCCCGCATATCAACACGAATACAGGCATAACCGAAGCCTGCCCAATAGGGATGCATTTGTTCATCACGAATCGCCGTCCCATCACGCTTTCTATAGGGAATGTATTCTAAAATACTGGGCACTGGATCAGACGCGGCATTAATGGGCAACCAAGCCCTTGCTGCTAGTTGTGTACCGTCTTTAAGAGGGATTATAAAATGTGTCCACTCTTCAACAGTGTGGGTAAAATCAAGATTGTTCATCATCTGTTATTACTCCCAAAATTAGCGCTTAATCATGGCCTTTCATGGCGGCCTCTATGGGCTAACATACCATTGGATTATTCCACAGGGAAAGTGATTTTTGTCTAAATTGTATCGAACGATCATGGTAAACTATCAAGGGAGGATTTTACTTGGAGTGTGCCAAGATTTTAAAGCCCGATGGCGCTTTAAGGCTGCCATTGAATGCAGGTGGTTGAGTGACAAATATCACGTTAACGAGATTTTTTAGCAGCAGCAAGGCAACAGTATTATGAAACTTTTTCTTAACTCACCCCTCATTGGCCTATTATTGATCAGTGGCCTTGGGATTAATCTTAGCTGGTTATTTTTGCTACCTTTGAGCTGGAATGGCGTATTCACTCTCATAATGACCAGTTATATTCTTAAACTAAGTCTCAATCGACATGCGGTAAAACGAAACATTGGATATGATTTAGGCCTTATGGGCGGCTCTTGCCTTGCCTTTTTAGGGCTTAAATTTGGTCTTACTCATGGCTTAGACCTGCCACCCTTGGCAGCCACAGTGACGGCTCATCTGTGGACTTGGGTTGCCTTAACCCTGTTATTTAATAAAATGGTGCCTGCTAGCATTCGACCTGAATTCGCCTTAGGTCACAAACCTACCTAAGGTTGCTACGAACTCCACATGTGCTCACTAAAATGACGACGGCAAAGAGATTGATATTGATCGTTACCACCAATCACTACCTGGTCACCGTCTTTGATGACCATACCATCACCATCCATGCGCACCACCATGGTCGCTTTGCGGCCACAATAGCAAACTGTTTTTAACTCCACCAACTTGTCTGCCCAAGCTAACAAATATTGACTACCTGGAAATAGCTCGCCTCTAAAGTCTGTGCGAATGCCGTAGCACAATATAGGAATATTAAGTTGGTCTACCACTAAAGTGAGTTGCTTAACTTGCTCGCGACTTAAAAACTGACTTTCATCTATAAGGATGCAATCCAGCGGTTTTTTAAGATTTTCAATTTTTAAGATGCTATATAAATCGTCTTTGGCATTGAATAGTTGGGCTTCGGCAGCTAAACCAATGCGAGAGGTCACTTTGCCAAGGCCATAACGATCATCTAAAGCAGCAGACATGATAAACGGACGCATATCACGTTCTTCATAATTATAGGCTGACTGCAATAAAGCGGTAGACTTACCGGCATTCATGGAAGAGTAATAAAAGTAAAGCTGGGCCACAGTAACAAGCCTTTCACTGGTAAGGGCGCATTAACCCTTGTAGGAATAATTGGTCGGGATGGCAGGATTTTAATAATCCATTGATCCCACTAATAAATATGAAATTATAATTAATTAAATCTGATAGTGCCAATAAAGTAATAGGAATGATTAAGGTCTATATTAAACTTAAAATTATCGTCAAAGACGCTTCGCAACACGGCACTTTCAGCTGGACAAGTTTAACAATATAAGCCTTACACAGAGTCTACCAGACTATCTGTAAGACCCCTTAATTAAGTTACTTTGTCTATGACGTTTCTTTGCGCAAGGCCAGTGTTACTAGGTATTAATGAGTAAAACCAGCTTGAGTTTACTAAACCTTGAGCAGAAAGGGATTAATATCCACTTCTGTCTTTTTGTTGACTATAAGATCTGCAACTATTTTCCCAGTACCACAGGCCATGGTCCATCCCAAGTTCCCATGGCCTACATTGAGATACAAATTTTGTATAGGAGAAGGGCCCAGTATGGGCAGTGATGACGGAGTCATGGGCCTTAAACCCGCCCAATATTTAGCAGCGCTGTAGTTGGCCGCATCTGGAAGTATTTCTTTAGCGAGGTTCAAAATCCTTTGAAAATCTTGGGATTGATGACTTGTATTGAACCCATCAAAAACTGCTGATGAGGATATGCGAAGGCGATCTCCAAAAATTGATAATGCAACTAGTTTATCTGTATCATCAAACCCCGACATTGACTTACTTTCTGTATTGATTAAAGGCGCTGTTATAGAAAATCCTTTTATTGGATAGATTGGCAATTTGATATCAAGTTGTTTTGCTAAAATACCGCTGTGAGCACCAGCAGCCAAGACATATGCGTCTGCTTTAAACTCTCCTTTAGAAGTTAAAACACGTGAAATTTTATTATTCTTCTGTAAAAATTTTTCAACAGAAGCACCCCATACAAGTCGACATTTTGAGTTTTCTACGCACCACTTGCCTAGTTCTATAGAAAACTTGGCGGAATCTCCTGTTTTACAATTGGGAGAGAAAACAGCACCTGCATATGTTTCGCTATTAGGTTGAAGTAAAGGAAGTTTCTCATGCAAGCCATCTCGATCAAGTAATTCTAACTTAAGTCCCCTATCTTCCAAAAAATTAAAATGACTTCTCAATTTTTTTAAATCACTTGGATTTCTGCTTGCGTAAGCAATGCCCTGATCACTAACATCGAAGTTGATGTTAGTTGTTAGGCGTAAATCTGCCAACATATCTATGGAATATTGCGCCAATCGAAATTTAAAATCAGAATTTTGAACCCATTTACTGCTTCGGCACTGAGATAGAAAAGATGCTGTCCAACGCCATAGTGCAGGATCCATATGCAACTTATACTGAATCCCTAACTGTGAATTTAATAATGATTTAGTCGCTAATTTTAAAGCAGAGGGTGACGCCCAGGCAAATGCATCACTGGGTGCTAGAAGACCCGCATTTCCAGCTGTCGCTCCAAAATCCACATCCTTTTCTTGTGCCTCTAAAACGGTGACATTCAACCCTTTTTGAGAAAGGTAATAAGCAGTCGTCACACCGACAACACCACCTCCAATCACTAATACGTTCATAGTATTACTCTAAAAATAAATTCGTTAAGTAATTGCAAAAATGATATAAAAAGACAACAAAATTTTTTATGTAAAGAGCTTAGCTTAGTTACCAAAAAATTAAAAGAAGAGCTAATAATGACTTTTAAAATACTTAGCGCAGAGTTTTCTCATGAAACAAATACATTTAATGTTTGTCCAACGACGTTGGCTGATTTTGCTAATGATCTATTACTCGACGGTGCCCAGGCGATAGCACAAAGAGGAAGCAAAAATACTCAATTGGCAGGATTATTGGATGTTGGTGCCGAACACAATTGGCAAATAGAGCACTGTTTTAGTGCCTCAGCTGGACCAGGAGGTAAAGTAACAAAAAATGCTTTTGATGAAATATTAAAACCTCTGGAGCACCGCTTTTTTGAGCATTGGGATGGTATTTTTTTGATGTTGCACGGTGCTATGGTGACTGATTTTTGTGATGATGGAGAGGGGGAAATACTGCTTAGGGTACGTGCTGCTTTAGGTCCAGATATTCCAATTGCTGTCACCTTAGATCCCCATGCCAATGTAACTCCAAAAATGTGTCAATTAGCACAAATTTTAGTTTCCTATAATACCTATCCCCACATAGATATGCGTGAGACAGGACGCAGTACTGCGCAAGTTTTACAGCGCACGTTACTCAAAGAAATTCAGCCACAGACACTTCGGGCTCACAGACCAATGCTAGAAGAGGTTAATGGTGGCAGAACTGATTTGGGGCCGATGATCGAACGACATAAATTGGCAAGGGAATATGAACAGCACCCAGATGTCTATGCAGTGAGTATCAATGGTGGTTTTGCCAGTGCTGATATCAGCGAGTTAGGCCCTACAGTATTAATATGTTGCTCTGGAGACCCTGCTAATCACCTGGAGCAGGCAGAAAATATAGTGGAAGATATTTGGACCAAACGGGATCAAGTAATGAATGTTTATTACAGCTGCACTGAAGTTGCAGATATAGCTAGTAAGTGGCCAGGACTAAAAAAAGAAGGCCCTCTGGTTATCGCTGATTACGCAGATAACCCAGGTGCAGGGGCTTATGGTGACAGTACTGCACTACTAAAATCGCTTTTAGATAACCATATTGAAAATGCCTGCTTTGGACCATTATTTGACCCAAAAGCTGTTTTAAAGCTAAAAAGTCATAAGTTAGGGACTCAAGTACGTATTAGTATCGGAGGAAAAGTAGACCCCAAAATGGGGGGTGGTCCACTGCAAGTATCGGCACAGGTTATTTGGCAAGGGAGTGGTTTAGTGGTGGGAACAGGCCCAATGCTAGGTGGTTTACAAAAAAACTTCGGGGAGTGCATCGTATTACAAATCCAAGGCATTGAAGTACTTTTAGTAAGTATTGCTCACCAGATTTTAGACCTTAATCAATTTCAAACATTTGGTATCGATCCTCGCGAAAAATCTGTGGTTGCATTAAAATCGATGCAGCATTTTCGAGCGGCGTTCGAACCTATAGCTGGAGAAGTCATCGTTTGTGATAGCGGTGCACTGTGTACTATAAATTATAAAGCCTTGAATTATCACAGGGTACCTAGGCCCATCCATCCCTTAGACTGATCTCAACATCATCTAGTGGATAGTAAAGAGATATAAATACCTTTTAACTCACAAAAATGTTAATCATGGGGCCTAATCAAAGAGACACGTTATGTTCACACAAGATTTCAAAGCCCAGCCTTATTGGTGGGATCGCAGCGCACCACCCACAGAGCAAACCACAGAACTTCCTAAAAAGGTTGATGTGCTGATCATTGGTGCAGGCTATACAGGGCTTCATGCTGCTATCCAGACAGCTCGAGGGTCAAGGCACACGTTAGTCATTGATGCCGAACACGCTGGCTGGGGTTGCAGTACAAGAAACGGTGGCCAAGTCAGCAATAGCATCAAACCGAGTTTTTCTGAACTTGAAAAAACACACGGCAAAGACATGGCTTTTGCCATTCATAAAGAAGGTGAAGCATCATTAAAGTTTACTGGGGATTTTATTAGAGAAGAGAACCTTGACTGCAGTTATGCTGAGGTAGGGTGCTTTCATGCCGCACATAACAGTGCGCAATATGAAAAACTTGCAAGGGCGCTTGATTATCAAGTTCCTGGACTTGAGCATGACGCCTATATGATTTCAAGATCAGAGCAGCGCTTCGAATTAGGCACAGATACCTATTTTGGTGGGGCGATATTCCCTCAGCATGCTTCAGTCGATCCTGCCGCCTATCATAAAGGCTTATTAGGTAAAGCGCGTGATGCTGGAGCAACCATTATTTCTTATTGCGCAGCTGAAAATATCAATCGGGATAAAGGTGGTTTTAGCGTAAAAACCTCAAAAGGTGTTGTGCAAGCCGAAAAGGTGATTATTGCGACCAACGGTTATACAGGGTCCTTAACCCCACGCTTGCAACGTAGGGTTATTCCTATTGGCAGCTATGTCATTGCCACAGAGCCCGTTGGGAAAGAACTGATGGATGAGCTAATGCCAAAAGATCGCATCGTTAGTGACACCCGCAAGGTGGTGTATTATTACCGTCCAAGCCCTGACAGAAGTCGCATTATATTTGGTGGACGCGTGTCTCTTAGAGAAAGTAATCCTCGTATCAGTGCCCCCAAGCTCCATCAATCCCTGACGCAAATCTTCCCCCAATTAGAACATACAAAAATAAGTCATTCTTGGATGGGCTTTGTGGCCTTTACCTTTGACTCCCTCATGCATGTAGGAGCAGAAGACGGCCTGCACTATGCCATGGGCTACTGTGGCTCAGGCGTAGGCATGGCTGGGTATCTTGGGATGAGAATGGGACAACAGGTGCTAGGGCTGGAGCAAGGCCAGACCCCTTTTAATGACATTAAATTTCAGACACGCCCACTATACACAGGCAAACCCTGGTTTCTTGCACCCTCTCTGATGTATTACCGATTCATGGACAGCTTGAACATTTAGTTAAAAATCAGGTTCCAAGGCGCAAACCGCGATAAGACAACCGTTTTTGGTGGATGAATTGTGCACGGTGCCATCGCGCAACCACACTAGATCACCAGGGCCATAATCGACACCATCATGGTCTCTTAAGTCTCCTTGAATAATTAAGAATTCCTCGTCACCTTTGTGTTTATGGGGCACCGTTGCAGCTCCTGGAGCCATTTTATAAATATAAAAACCACTGCCTAAAGGTTTATCAGCATTAAGTTGCAGCACTTCGCCGTCAGGTTTACCGTTTGATTGAATGGGAGTAAACACGCTTTCAAAAATATTCACCACGCGTCGATCTGTTTTAGGGATGGGTTTCATCGTGTGTTCCTTGAGGCATGACTGTGCTTAATGAATTATGCATTGAGGCTCGGCATTTCGCGCTTGAATAGCCCTTGTTGTACCCTTTCAGGATCAGCTTCAAACTCCTGTGCGCCTTGGTGGCCAGAGAATACAGCGTCAGCAATCAAACCTGGCGCCAGCGCATCACCAATTAAGGTGACTGACATAGGTATTGGCGTAGGCAAGGAGGTGCCATTATCTTCTTGCAACTGCTGTAATTGTTCATACAAAGGTGAGGCTGATTCGCGTTCTGTGACTAATACTAAACTGGCGCAGGCAAGCCATTGATCTTCACCACCATATTCACATTTCAAGTCAACACCAACATGACCAGACTTTTGGCTAAGGTTAGCAATGATCTTGTTGGTGTAGATGCCTACACCTTGAGCGACCAAGCCCCGTTGTACTTGTTTTTGTTCAAGCGTAAGTTCTGTAAAAGGTGATACGATACTGGCACTAGTGACGAAAATAACGTCATGTCCTAAGTCACTCAAATGATCGGCCACCACGCTGCCCAAGTAACCTTGTTCATCATCATAGATCACTATTGGACCAGGGCCTAGGGAGGCACCACTCATAATGTCATCAGGGGTATAGATGGCGACTTGGTCTAAGCCAAGGATCGGCGTGCGGGAAGAACGGCCAATGCCGTCTTTTCTCCAGAGAGCGCCAGTAGCAACAAACACGTGTTCAATACCTAGTTCCAATACTTGTTGCACGTCTAAGGCACTGTCGAGGTAAATATTAACATTGTCCATCTGTTGTAACTGATAGATGCGGTAATCACTTACACGGCGCCATATCGCCAACCCTTTTAAATTAGACTCAGATATTACGCGGCCCCCTAATTGCTTACTCGCTTCACTGAGAATCACCTCATAACCACGGTTGGCCAATTGTAAAGCACACTCTAAACCCGCAGGCCCAGCACCCACAACTAATACAGATTGTGGGGTTTTAGCAGCCGCAATTTTTTCTGGATGCCAGCCACGACGCCACTCTTCACCCATCGTCGGATTTTGTGTACAACGAATGGGCACACCTAGGTTATCGCAAGACACACACACATTGCAGCCAATACATTCCCGAATTTCTTCGATCCTTTGTTGTTGGATTTTATTGGGTAAAAAGGGGTCTGCGATGGACGGCCTTGCCGCCCCAATAAAATCAAGCACGCCTTGTTTAATTAACGACACCATCATGTCAGGTGAGGTGAGCCGACCCACCCCCACCACCGGTTTATTGGTCACTTGTTTTACAAACTTTGTGTATTCGGTTTGGTAGCCTGAATCGGGTTGAAAACGTGAAGTGGCCGAGTCATTGCCCCAACCTGACACATTCACGTCCCACAGATCTGGGATATCTGCCAGCATTTCCACAACTGCCCTGCCTTCTTCATGCGCTTGCATACCATCACTACCAAGCATTTGGTCTACAGCAAAGCGAAATGCGACAGCACAGCTGTCACCTATGGCCTCTTGCGTGTCCTGCAGCAGTTCTTTGGTGAGTCTTAAGCGGTTTTCCAAACTGCCGCCATATTCGTCTATTCTTTGATTATATTCAGGTAATAAAAAATGGTGTGGCAAAGACATTTCGTGCCCAGCATAGACATAAACGATGTCAAAACCAGCTTGCTTGGCGCGTATAGCCGCGGCTTTATGCCAACGACGAAACTCTCGAATATCAGCTTTATCCATGGCCCGCGCTTGTTTTGGATAAATAATGTCCAAAGATCGGCTACTGGGGGCCAATGCTGGGGTGCGAGAATATAAGTTAGAAGAATGGTGACCGTTATGTACTAATTCAATGGCTGCCAAAGCGCCATGCTCATGCACGCTTTGAGTCATTAATTGCAGTGCTGGGATATCACGCTCGTCCCAGAGACGCTGTTCTACAGCAGGCGACAAATCAGAACTGGGATGGATCTCTGTTTCTTCAGTACTTACCACAGCCCATCCACCTTGGGCTTTCATACCCCGCATAGCAGCGTGGGCTTGGGGACGCAAGTGTCCCATACCGCAGCAATGAGGCACTTGATAAAAGCGATTTTTTGCCGTTACTGGGCCAATCTTAACGGCTTCAAATAACACATCATAATTAGGCATTTACTTTGCCCCATGGCAATTAATATTGATTACTTTACTTAGTGTTCGCATCACTCTCTAGCAAATGCTTTTGGCGGATCATTAACCAACATGCGAGTAATACGCCAATGCTGACCATCACGATCATAATCGTTGCCAGTGCATTAATATCAGGACGCAAACCTACTTTTACCCGTGAGTAAATGAGCATAGGCAGAGTATTGGACCCAGGCCCAGACACAAAACTGGCAATAATTAAGTCATCAATTGATAGAGTAAATGCCAATAGCCATCCTGCAACCATGCCGGGGGCCAATAGTGGCAGTGTAATGTCAAACATGACTCTTAAAGGCCGAGCACCCAGATCCTGGGCGGCATCCTCTAAATCAGTACCCATGCCAGAGAGTCGTGACTGAATAATAACCGCAACATAGGCCATGGAAAAGGTTATGTGAGCAATGGTGATGGTGGTAAAGCCCCGCTGTGGCCAGCCAAATGCATGACTTAAAGCAATAAACAACAGCAGCAATGACAAACCCGTGATTACTTCAGGCATCACCAACGGTGCCGTAATCAAGCCTGTAAACAGTGTACGCCCTCGAAACCGTCCAAAACGCACCAAGGCAATACCAGCAAGCGTTCCCAGTATCATCGCAAACGTCGCATTAACCAAGGCGATGCGTAAGCTTAAACCCAACGCCGCCCACATCTCTTCACTTTCAAACAATACGGTATACCAACGCGTTGAAAAACCACCCCATACAGGCACAAGCTTTGAATAGTTAAACGAATAAATAATCAGTAAAATCATGGGAATGTAAAGAAATGCTAAACCAAAGCACAGCATCGACAGGACGAATGTTGAGCGGCGCTGCTTCATAGATTACCCCTTTCACGTGCCTGAATCCGTTGATATAGTACCATCGGTAATACCAAAACGATGAGCAACACAATGGCCACAGCCTGTCTCTTATACACATCTCCGAGCCCACGAGACTCCTGAGCATCTCG
>OJIG01000023.1_pt1 | contig 34631 bp, 32 predicted proteins | sample 1595431 | NCBI WGS metagenome assembly OJIG01 (sample SAMN05416742, study PRJEB24817) | seawater metagenome | isolation source: Sea water | place: Canada:Atlantic | collected 2013-07
ATCATCGCCATGAAAAAAATAGGTAATTATAGTTTAATAGCAGTTTAAAATAATTATCAGATGTAAATTCCAGAAATGGCGATCTTGGCAGGGTTAAGGGTTAATCGCCTGCCACTGTTTTTGTAGGCGTTTGGCCGAAATGGGTTTTTGTGTACCTAACTGCTGGGCAAATAACGACACTCGATATTCTTCTATGGACCAGACAAACTCATTCAAGGCTTGGTGCTCTGGGGTATAAGGTAAACACTGAGATTGGGCAGCGTCTATTTTTTTTTGCCAGTCTCGAAGTTCTTGTACAGCTGCATTTTCTTTTGCGATCTGACTTTTGAATCGTTGCAGTCGAGCCTCGATGGCTTTTAAATAACGCGGCACATGGGTCAGTTGCTGCCATTCTTTTTGCGCCAAGAATTGTTTGTGCATCAAGCGGTCAAGTTGGCCCCCTATGTCCTGATAGACATTAGCCCAAGCTAGGTTTAATTGCCCTTTCAAGGTTTTTCTAATGGCATGATGGCGTTGTAACAATTCTACACTGAGTGTGAGCACCTGCTCCACAGCCTCAGCATAATGCCCACGCTGCTCTAGAGATGCGTTAAACGCTTCAGCGTTAGTAGGCCATGCATCGACGCTTAAACTAGCAGGCAAAAACACAAGTAGGATCGCTTGGTCAAATACTTGTTGTCGTAACTCTTGCGCTGTACCCAAAGCCCCATACAACAACTCTGCCTGTCTAAAGCCTGGCAATGAGCGGGCAAGATGTTTAGTTTGGTCATTGACAGCAATAGCGTAAAGGCGCACTAATCCCCCACGGGTCGTCGCTGATGCTTCTTCTATTGAATCGGTAAATACAATGTCTACGGCTTTACCTTGGTCTTTAATCGCAGGCCAAACTGGCAACTTCATGCCCCCCTCGCCTAGGGTCATGGTTTTTGGCAAGGCTGAAAAGTCCCACTGTGTAAGTCCCTGTTTTAACAGAGGGTGGGCAACACTGGGGGCATGACTAACTGCGCCGCCAGTAGCGTATGCCCCTAACAATTTCAATGGATCTCGCCCTTGGGCGATGCATTGGCCTGTTTCATCGATGACTTGCAGGTTCATTAAAAAATGCGCCTCAAGCTCAACCTGCTGTAGCAGTTTGACATCAAACGGACGTCCACTCATGCGTTGTAAATGTTTTGCCACAGCCTCAGATAAGTCCACCTCATCTACTGATAAAGCCTCAAATAGGGCTTGAGCATATTCAGGTACAGGCACAAAGGCTTTGCGTTGCGTTTTGGGTAGGCCCTTGAGTAAAGCGGCCAGCTTATTTTTTAATAAGCCAGGCACCAGCCACTGCAAGCGTTTAAGGGGCAAGCGCTTAAGCTGGCTCGAAGGCACTTGAATGGTGACGCCATCTTGCTCATGATTGGGTTCAAAGTGATAGCTTAAAGGCCAACTCATGCCGTGCCACATTAAATGATCAGGAAAACTCTTGTCATTAATGCCCTGCGCATCATGTTGCATGAGGTCTTCTTGGCGCAGAAATAAATACTCAGGTTGAGATTTTTCTTGCTGCTTGCGCCAAGATTCAAAACTTGCAGCACTAACAATAGGCGTTTTAACATCGGCCATTTTGCCATGGTAAAAGTCAAACAACACTTGTTCGTCAACAAGAATATCACGCCGTCTCGACTTAGCTTCAAGGGCTTCAATCTCTTCCACCAAGCTTTGATTATGGGCCAAAAACTGACCTTTGGTGAGCAAGTTATTGTGCACCAAACCTTCCATGATCATGAGTTGTTGGCAAACTTCTGGGTCTATTTTCCCGTAGGCCACTTTGCGTTGACTGGCCAATACCAAACCATATAAGCTCACTTGCTCAAACGCCATCACTTGGCCTTGGCGCTTATGCCAGGCGGGCTCACTATAGTTATACTTGAGCAAGGCACCTGCACCTTGCTCTACCCATTGCGGCTCTATTTTTGCAACGCAGCGGGCAAATAAGCGTGAGGTTTCTACTAATTCTGCCGCCATAATCCAAGCTGGTGGTTTTTTGGCTAAAGCCGAACCCGGAAACAACAAGAACTTACGCTGTCTGGGCCCCGCAAATTGGCCATCTTCGTCTTTATGACCAATATGCCCCAGCAAGCCCGTTAATAAAGCCCTGTGCACGGCTTCGTAACTGGCTAGTGTGGTATTAGTTTTAAAACCCATCTGCTGACACATGAGTAATAGTTGTCTGTGCACCTCACGCCACTCACGCATGCGCAGGTAAGACACAAAATGCTTACTGCACCATTGCCGCAATTGATTTTGAGTTAATTGCTGGCGCTCGTGCTCGTAGCCTTGCCACAAGTTCACCAGACTTAAAAAGTCTGAATCTTTTTCACGCCACAACTGGTGTTGCTGATCTGCCGCTTGTTGCTTATCTTGCGGCCTTTCCCGAGGATCCTGAATGGTGAGGGCACTGGCGATTAATAGCACCTCGTTTAACGCTTGCCAATCATTCGCTGCCACCACCATGCGCCCAATGCGAGGGTCTACAGGCAAACGTGCTAGCTGCTTACCCAGCGGTGTAAGATGACGCCCTTCATCTAAAGCGCCTAATTCTTGTAATAATTTCACACCATCGTTCACAAAGCGGCTATCTGGTGCATCAATAAAGGGGAACTCTTCCACAGGACCCAACTTTAAGTCATGCATTTGCAGGATGACTGAGGCTAGATTCGTGCGCAAAATTTCTGCATCAGTAAACTCTGGCCGCCCAATAAAGTCGGCTTCATCATACAAGCGAATACAAATACCTGCTGAGACTCGACCACATCGCCCCTTGCGTTGATTGGCACTGGCTTGTGAAATGGCTTCTATAGGTAAACGTTGTACTTTAGAACGGTAGCTGTAGCGGCTCATTCGAGCTGTACCTGGGTCTATGACATAACGAATGCCTGGCACAGTGACAGAGGTTTCTGCCACATTAGTGGCTAAGACAATGCGCCTGCCTGCACTTTTACCAGACGGCTGGAATACCTTTTGTTGGTCACTAAAACTTAAACGACCGTATAAAGGTAAGATCTGCCAATGCTTTTGCTCTTGTTTACGCAAGAAAGAGGCGAGGTCTCGGATATCTCGCTCACCCGGAAGGAAAATAAGCACGTCACCATTATGCTGTTTGGCTTGACGCTCATGCTGTTCTATTTCTTCTAGAGTCTGGTGAATTGCACTTTGCAGGTCTTGATCTTGATCTACTTTAGAGGCAAATAAAGGGCGGTACCAAACATCAACAGGAAAAGTGCGCCCACTGACCTCGACGACTGGGGCATGATCAAAGTGTTTGCTAAAACGCTCTAGATCAATGGTAGCTGAAGTAATAATGAGTTTTAAATCAGAGCGACGGCCCAATAATTGCTTTAAATAACCCAATAAAAAATCAATATTTAAGCTACGTTCATGGGCCTCATCAACAATAATGGTGTCATAACGCAATAAGTCTGGGTCTTGCCGAGTTTCTGCCAATAAAATGCCATCGGTCATTAACTTAATATGACTAATGGCGCTCACTTGTTCTGTGAAACGCACCTGAAAGCCTACTTGTTGCCCTAAGGGCACTTTGAGCTCATCTGCAATGCGCTGCCCTACCGTTCTAGCCGCTAAACGACGAGGCTGTGTGTGGCCGATCATGCCACCCACCCCGCGCCCTGCTTCTAAACAAATCTTGGGCAACTGAGTGGTTTTCCCCGAACCCGTCTCGCCAGCTAACACCACCACCTGATGTTCACGGATTAACTGCACTAACTTTTCACGCTGTCCACTGACGGGCAATTCAGGGGGATAGTCTAACGTGGGTAAAGCGCTTTGACGCTGTTCGTAGAGGGTTTGGCTTGCTAGGGCTTTGGTTGCTAACTGTTGGACTAATTTATCGCTTGGCTGGCCACGCTTTTGACGTTGGGCAATGCGTTGAGACAAGTTTTTGAGTTCAGCTTGGTCTTTGACCATGCAGTTAGAGAATACAGAAGACATATAAAAAAGAGATGATTTTAAAGCGGGCAGTTTAGCACACTATGGAAGGAGTTTATTACCACTTTACTCCACGTTATATACTTGTAATCTGTGCCACTACAAATACTTGATGTAGTTTACATACATTAATAATGGGCTTAATCTCAGGATATTCTGGCCTATGACTGGCCAAAAACTGGGTTAGTAGTGCAATAAGCTCCCAAGCCATTAATTGGTGCTCAGGCCTGCTTCATACCCAAAAGCAAGAGTCTATCTACGGCATTAGCTGTGTCTGTTTATGTGTCTGTTTATCTGTTTATCACGATGCCTAGTGGGCCGCTGTGCGGCCTAAAGGCGCGATAATATCGCCTTCACCGCCCTTGAGAAGGTTGGATTAAAAAAGTGACAGCAATGTGTTGGGTTGCGGGGCGCTTGGTTTGTTGCGGGGCGCTTGGTTGCGCCAAGGGAGGCATGTGCCTCAATCTATGCTTTTGGTTTTGTGAACTTTATTAACCTGCCAGATGGGCCATCCTCCAAAACCCAAATGGCCCCATCTTGGCCCATTTCAACTTCTCTTACTCTTTGAGACCAACTGAATCGTTCAGCTTCAAAAGGCTTTTCATTATTAAAACCTATTCGAACCAGCGCTTTGCTTTTCAATCCTCCAATAAAAGCATTTCCATTCCATTCGGTAAATTCATGCCCTTCATAAAAAATCAATCCTGACGGAGCTACCGTAGGTACCCAATAAAGTTTTGGTGCCATGAATTCTGGTCTTGTTTTATGCATGGGAATTTTTGCTCCACTATAATGATTGCCTTGCGACACTATTGGCCATCCGTAATTTTCACCCGCAGCGATTAAATTAAATTCATCTCCATGCTGTGGACCCATTTCGTGCGCCCATAGTTCACCATTTTTAGCAAATGCGATTCCAAGGGCATTCCTGTGACCCATCGACCAAAAGGTTTTTGCAAGGTCGCCTTTATCTTGAAATGGGTTGTCTCTAGGTATGGTGCCATCGTCGTTTAGGCGGATAATTTTTCCTAATGCCGTGTCCCATTTTTGTGCGGGGGTTTGTTCTTGCCGATCACCAGAGGTAATGAAAATCTTGCCAACGTGTTGTGTTCCATCAACACCAAATGCAATTCTGTGAGAAAAATGTCCTTGCCCCGATCGAGCGGGTGTTTGTTTCCAAATGGTTTCAATGTTTTTCAGATGTGGTTGATCTGATCTTCCCAATGTGGCTCTTAATACGGACGCATATCGTGTCTTTCCTGCATTGTCTGAATTGATGTACGATATATAAACTAATTTATTTTGTGCATAATTTGGATGCACAACGACATCACCTAAACCGCCTTGGCCACCTGCAAAAACTTTTGGAACTCCAGAGACTAAAGACTGTTCACCACTGGTATTTACGAGCCAAAGTTTTCCAGCTTTTGTAGTGACCAGTAGATTTTCGCTGTCAATAAAAGACATTGCCCAAGGACTATTGAATTCAGAAACAACTTTCCCTTCCAATGTGCTACCTGCACTTCCAGTAACAACATTATTTGCCCAAGCATTTGAAGCTAAGTTTATGAGCAATATTAGAATAACCGTACGCATTTAATACCTATCCCGTACATCGAACTTCTCCCATACAACGCATGAAGCATTATCCATTATGTACTTTCCAAAGTCTGATCCATAAATTTTACAGTACCCGACCAGGCGATCACATGTCGTTACTCCCGTATGCTTGCAGACTGCTTTCAAACCAGTCAACTGTTTTGCCACCTCAGTCGCATAGTTGTCCTTTTGGGGGCCTTGGGTTCGTCACTATGGCAATGGTATGGCTAAGAGCCTGTTAAAGTAGCAGCGGATTAATCCCTTAATGCCCGGCGTAAAATCTTACCCACATTAGTTTTGGGTAAATCATCTCTAAACTCCACTTCCTTGGGTACTTTATAAGCAGTTAAATGTTCTCGGCAATGGCTGATGACATCGTCTGCGGTTAAATTAGGGTCAGACTTAACCACAAACAGCTTCACGGTTTCACCGCTTACTGAGTTAGGAATACCAACGGCAGCACACTCTAAAATACCTGAGTGTTGACTTGCGATATCATCTATTTCGTTGGGGTACACATTAAAACCAGACACGTTAATCATATCCTTTATGCGATCAACAAGCCGAATAAAACCATCTTCAGCTAATATAGCCACGTCGCCCGTCTTAAACCATCCATCAGCATCCATCACCTCAGCTGTCGCTTCAGGTCGCTGCCAGTAGCCTGCCATCACTTGCGGCCCTTTAACACAAAGTTCCCCTTCTTGATCAAAACCTAGGTCAGTGCCGTCCTCACTAATCACCTTGACTTGAGTACCCGTGACCACTTTACCAATAGTGCCAATACGAATATCACGATAGGGATTAAAGGAAACGGCTGGAGAGGTTTCAGTGAGTCCATAGGCTTCTTGTATTTGACACCCTGTGACATTTTGCCAAGTGGATGCTGCCGCTTCAGTTAGGGCCATACCACCAGAAATCGTGTGTTTTAAGTGGCTAAAGTCCAGTGCATTGAATTCTTTATTGTTGCACAGGGCGACAAATAGCGTATTGAGTCCCGCGAAGGAAGAGAACTTATGTTTACTTAACTCCTTCACAAAGCCTGGAATATCTCGAGGGTTAGGAATAAGCACCATTTCATGGCCCATATCTGACATCACCAAACTCACGGTAAATGCATAAATATGGTAGAGCGGTAATGGCGCAATCATCACTTCTCGGTCACCGTCTAATATGTCCACAATGAGTTCGCGCACTTGCATCATGTTGGCAACTAAGTTTTTATGCAATAACTGGGCACCCTTAGAAACGCCGGTAGTGCCGCCAGTGTATTGCAACACTGCGGTGTCATCTAGGGTTAAAGGCACAGCAACAGGGGCCTTTTTGGCACCTAATGCCAAGGTTTCACGAAAACTTAAAGCCTGGGGCAAAGCATAGGCGGGCACCATTTTCTTGACCCGCTTCACCACTGTATTAATTAACAAACGCTTAGCAAAGGGATGCATGTCAGCCAATTCAGTAACAATGACATGTTTGATACCGGTTTTAGGCACCACTTGTTCAGCTAGGCTGGCCATGTTGGCTAAAATCAATAGGGCTTTGGCACCAGAATCATTAAACTGGTGCTCCATTTCTCTCACGGTATACAAAGGATTAGTATTCACCACCACCATACCCGCGCGCATGGCACCAAAAACAGCAATCGGGAATTGCAGTACATTGGGCAATTGGATAGCAATGCGGTCGCCAACTATTAAATCGGTATGATTTTGTAAATAAGAGGCGAAGTTAGCCGTTAGGCGCTCCATCTCAGTAAATGACAGGGTTTGCCCCATGCAACTAAAGGCAGGCTTTTGGGCATACTTATCGCAGGCTTCTAGAAACACATCAGTAACAGAATGATATTCGCCAAGGTCTACACCAGCAATTTGAGTCATAATAAAACCTTTAATTATTGTTATTAATAATGTAATTGACACCTATGCTAATCAAACATTTGTTTGAAAACCAGTAAAACTTTTAAGCGAGTAATGGCATCATTCAAGTCAAGGCACCATATCAGCTTAATGCAATGCCTTTATGCAGTACCAGCATGTCACCAGGCTGAAGGGTATGCCAAGTTTCGTTATCTGTTAAAGGCTCTGTTGCCACCACCGACACAATGTCGTTGGGCGTTGTCTCTTTACCAAAATCTACGTTCACATCAGCATCACTTAAGCAGGCATTACCAAAAGGCGCCCTGCGGGTAATCCAACTGAGTTTGGTTGAGCAGAAACAATAAAGATGATCACCGTCTGACAAGAGCATATTAAATACTCCCAAGGTCTTCAAAAACTGACACCGCTGCTGCAAAAAGTAGCGCACCACCGACGCATCCGAGGGGGGTTTAGGAAAAGCCGTGCGCAGTTCACCTAACAACCAACAAAACACATGCTCGCTATCTGTATCCCCCACGGGCAAGTAGTGCTTCAAAGCTAAGCTAGAGGTATCCTTAAGTTGCCCGTTATGGGCAAAAGTCCAGTGCTGACCCCACAACTCTCTTTGGAATGGATGTGTGTTCTCTAAACAAGTACGACCCACATTGGCCTGACGAATGTGGCTAATAACGATGTGTGACTTCATGGCATGGCGCTGCACTAAGCGGGCCACTTCTGAATTAGCACTGGGTTGGGGGTCGTGAAAAGAGCGACAGCCTTTGCCCACATAAAAACTAATGCCCCAGCCATCACGATGGGGCCCACTGCCGCCACCACGCTGCATGAGCCCAGTAAAACTAAAACAAATATCAGTAGGCACATTAGCACTCATGCCTAAAAGTTCACACATAGGATAGGCTCCAGCCTAACTTAGGGGTCAGATTAAACCCCATTATCTTGGAAGTCACCCCTTTTGCTCAAGTGTTATTTTGAGTTTGGCACCGATTAGACCTCAATGGGTTCCAATAACACGCTGGTCGGTTCGAGTTGAGAATAATCATCATGGCCTTGTGCTGCTATTTCATCACGATGGCCTAAAAAGCTGCCCCCAGGTTCGATCACCATTTGCTGGCAATGCACCTTACCTGACACCAAACCACCTGGAAAAATGGTTAGGTCTTGACACCACATTTCACCTTCAAAGCGACCTGCAATTTGTACCAATTGACCTTTAACACAGCCATTGACTTGACCTTTAGCACCCACGGTCATGGTGTCTTGGGCGCAGATACTGCCCTCCATAGCGCCATCCACCTGCAGTTGACCAGATACCTCAATATCGCCAATAAATCGGTTACCTGTTGCAATAATAGTTACTGCTGTAGTTGGGTAGTCTTGAGTTGAGTGGGTTTGATTAAAGATTGCCATTGAACCTCCTTAACTTGTTGAAAAAGGCCATCGAAATTGGATAAGTTCCAATTAATAAATGGCCAAGGGTTTTTTTGTTTTGCTAAAAATTGTATTTCGTAATGCAGGTGCGGCGCATTAGATAACCCAGTACTGCCGCACAGACCAATAACCTGACCTTTATCAACAAACTCAGCACGGTGCACTAAACGTTTTTGTAAATGAGCATAACGACTCGAAAAACCATAACTATGGGTTAACGTAATCACATTGCCAAAGCCTGGGGATTTTATGCTGCTAGCCACCACACCATTGGCTGTGGCTAATATTGGAGCACCTTCTGCACACCGAATATCAATACCTTTATGCATTTTTTTTGCACCTGTAATGGGATGTAAACGCTTGCCATAGGAGGAAGTAATCGCCGTTTTTTTGGCCACAGGCCACGAATTTGGAATGAGGGCCAGCAATGTGAGTCGATGCTGCGCAGTTTGTATCATTTGAGGAGCTAAGGTTAAATCAAATTCATGATCCGCCTGAGTACCTAAAAGACTCTGTAACTGGCGCAAGCTCTGCTCCATGACTAAAAATTCTTGGTTTTGTTGATGCAGTTGCTGACTCATCTTAAACCGAGATTGAGTTTGCCTAAGTAACGCTTGATTAATCTCAGAGTGAGATTTCACGAGTCCAGTTAAGCGTTGTTTTAAGGCTTGAATGGTGGCGTTATCGTGTTTAGTTTTACTTTCCAAGTGTTCTAAAGACGCTGCTGCTGCCGGTGCAATATTAAGAAAATGCTGAAAATCAACCATCGGTATTGCTGTATGTTTAGAGGCAGGCAACAACTTTGCAACACTGGTTTGTAGTTTGTGGATTTGGTCTTTAGATTTAATGTCAGACTGTCGGAAGCTTTCAGCTTGTCGCAGCACATCATGATGAGCCTTGCCTAACCACACAAGCGCACCCCCACCCACCATAAGGCTCATAAGCGTGAGAGTGATAATTGTAAGGCCAATTTTTTGGTGAGTTCGGGTTAAATAAAATTGGGTGGAACCCAAATAATTAGTCACCGTGACTAACAGACTGCGCCGCAAATAAAGACTCCGTATAAGGAGGGGTCAACTGCAACCCCGTTATTACCCTTATATAGTCTAGGCGTTATTTTGAATTTAGCTGAATGATTTAGGCCTACGGCGTAAAATAATCACCAACACCAACAAAATAAAGCCCGCACCAAGCCCTATAATCCAGCGCCAATCTGTGGATGACATGGTTTCTTCAGTCACTTGGCTGTTGCTAGTGTCAACATTCTCATTAGCTGTGCCATCAGCCTTGGGTTGGGTTGGCACCGTTTTTTCTGGGCTCATGACCTTGGCTTTTATTTTTTTAACCAAACTGGCAATCTGACTTGCCGCTGTTTCGGGTTGGCTCGCAGCTTCGACTGGCTTGGCACTTGAGTCTTCTTCCATAAGGGACTGCAGCGCAGGTGAAGCCGTCTCATTGCTTACTGACATCGCTTCAACTTGAGACGTCTGATTAGTCACCTCTTCAGTTTCCAAGACACCAGAAGAGTCTGCTTCATCACTGACTAAAGGCGCCAGTGGATGAACTCTAAGACTGCGGTTAATAGTGCGTATGAGTTGGCCGTTAGCCACTGAGATTGTGAGGTTATACATGCCCGGTTTATCGAGCACCGGCAATTGCATACGGGTTTTAGCATCTGCGACAAAGGCCTGTTGCTGGCTGAACACTTGCGCATTCCCATCGCTCATATTGACTTTGAGCTCAAAGCCTTGCAGTTGTTCAGCAGACAATAACTCACCCCGTTCGTTGGCTAATTGCACATCAATATAACTGCGCTGGCCTACCTTGATGTTTTGATGACTTTGTTGCAATAGTATCTGCAATTTACCAACGACATTGACACGTTTCAAAGTGGCCGTATCACTAATTAAAGCCCAAGTACCCGGAGTGGGTTGTTGCACCCTAATCACATCGTGGGTTAATGACGATTGCCATTGTTGATTAATGCGGGTTTGTTGACGACCAAAGACTCGCTGCTTACCATCTTTAAGTTTAACGTTGTCATCTCCATTTTTTTCAATGACCACAGTCATGGACTCAACACCTTGTTGCACCACAAAAGACTGTTCAGTGACTTGCACAGGCACTTGTTGGGTAATGACCGTATTGTCCAACGCCCTTAAGAATATTTCTAACAACTGGTCAGCATTCACTGCGACCTCAAACAACCCATCTGTGGCTTGGGCCATTGCACCTAAAGTGGCTTTATCTGCTTTATGGGACAAGCCCACCGTGTGCACTCGAGCACCCACGTTAATGTATTGTTGCAGAATAGGGCCCAGCAGGGCCGTGCGGGCACGTTTATTCTTCGCCGCATCCTTACTCACATCAACCATACCGTCCGTTAACAATATGACATGCAACTGCCTACCTTGGACTTGATCTTGGGTATTAAATGAGGCCGCATTAAGAGCTGCTCCAATGTCCGTAAATTGGCCATTAGAGGAAATATTTTGAGTGGCAGCAGAGGCCTGCTTTTGCCATTGGGCATTCACCACACCATGAGGCACAATGACCTTAGGGTCATCAGCAAACTGCCAAATACCGGCCTTGCTGCCGGCTGGCAATAATTGCGTTAATACCTGCAAGGCTGGAATGCGTAATTTGTTGGGGTCGGTGTCTTTCATGCTGCCAGACACATCAATCAACACCCGAATATCCATTTCATTAGATAAGGGTTGGCTCATGGTTGGTTGTGTATAAGCAATAAAGACTACTAAAAGCGACGCACTTAGACTGCGTATAGCATGAAATTTAAACATTGATTCCAAACCCAATTATTATAGTTATGCCAAACACTTTAACACAAAATAAAGATACTGCACCAAGGCACTGTATCTAACATTATTCTCCTAAGTGTTGGATTTCGATGATGTGTTCACCCCAGCGACTTTCTGGCACTTTAGCCTCTGAAACCGCCCACTTACGCACTGTCATACCGGCTTTGACAGTAGATTTTGGGTCACCTGTGACCAAGGGGTGCCAATCTGGTAAATCCTTGCCCGCTGACACACGCCTGTAACCACAGGTTTCAGGCAACCAGTTGAACTCAGCCACTGTATCAGGGGTGACCAAGGTACAGTCTGAAACTTTATCTTGGCGCGTTTCATAAACGCTGCACTTGCAAGACTTAAGATCTAAGTAACGACAAGCCACACTGGTGTGGTACATCAAAGGCGTGTCGTCATCAATTAATTTTTGTAAACAACAGCGGCCACAGCCGTCACATAAAGACTCCCATTGCTCACTGGTCATCTCTTTGGGTGCGGTTGTTTTCCAAAATCCTGTTTGTGTCGACTCTTTCATAAGCTCCAGTTTATCCCTATAAGAGGGTAAAAGTTAGTAGGTTGGGTTAACCGGTGTTCTGTAAAGATCTAACATGTACTCTTCACGCACGGGGGGCATTTGTAAATAATAACCTTGTGCATCAATATTAGACAAGATGTCTTCTGCCTTGGCTTTCGCGAATTTTTTATCAGCTGTTAGTAACATATCCATGCGGTGCTCAGGTTTACCAAACATTTTAAGCAAGGCCTCTGGCACTAGACTTAGGGCTTTGGTTTTATCCACATAAAGATACATTTCGTCTTTCTTTTTGCTGCGATAAATAGAGCAAATAATACGTTTTTGAGTCATTAATGTGTCTCTTGGATGAGTTTATATTCCCTGGCAATTGGCTCGGCAAGAAACTCTTCTCTCCAACCTTCCCAGTTACTTGGTAAGCTAAATGGCTGCTCATTACGCAAGCCTTCGAACAGCTCAAGCAGCTCTTTTTTGCGGCCCATTAACTGTACTTGAAGCACGGCATTTTCAGCTTGATCTGTAACCACTTTATGCAGGCGTTTGTAGTCTTTGTTTTCATTTTTAGACAAGGGCTGGGGCACGCCTGGCAAGACTTCAGAGGAGGCCTGCAGAATAGACAACCATTGTTTACCATAGCGCCTTAAACTGCTGGGGCGCACGTCAGGGCATTGGCCTAGGGCATTGAGATCGGTGGGATTGGTGCGTGCCATCTCAATCAAACTGGTGTCCTTGACCACAAAATTCTTTGGCCTGTTTTCACTCCGAGCCACCTCTTCTCGCCACGCGGCTAAGCCACGCAAACGGCCAACCGACTTGCCTTGCAAGCGCCAAGCATTTTTCATTTGGATATAGGCCAGTTCTGGAGCTATGGGTGGCTTGGGTTGAGATAAACGTTGCATGTCTTGCTCATACCATTGCCACACACCTTTATCTTTTAGGCGCTGGGCTAACAAATCATAGCACTGCATAAGGTGGGCTACGTCCATCGCTGCATAATGGCATTGGGAATCTCTTAACGGACGCTGCAACCAATCTGAACGTGTCTCGCCTTTGTCGACAGTTTCCCCTAGTAGGTCTAACACCAAACTTTGATAACCTGGCGACAAGCCCATGTCTACAAACGCCGCGGCAATTTGCGTATCTGCTATGGGTGTAGGGCGTAACGCTAGCCAATGCTGAAATAATTCTAAATCTTCACTGCAGGCATGCATCACTTTAAGGGTGCCAGGGTCTGTTAACAGAGCTTGTAATGGCTGCCACTGGTCAATAGTGATTGGGTCTATTAAAAAGGTTTCACCCGCAGCGGCTATTTGAACTAACCCGGGAATAGGATAAAAGGTGTCTACCCTCACAAACTCCGTATCTACTGCAATGGCGGGGGCTTGAATAAGTGTTTCACAAGCCTGTTGCAGGCCTGCATTGGTATCAATGTATTGGTAATCAGATGGCATAGTTAGGTGTAACTCTTACGGCCGGCAAAGGCGTGAGCCAAAGTACCGCCATCAACATACTCTAGTTCTCCACCAATGGGGACTCCATGGGCTATGCGGGTCACATTAATGGTTTGGAGGCTTGGCTGTTGACTTATTAATTGGTGAATGAAATGGGCAGTAGCGTCGCCCTCGATGGTAGGGTTAGTGGCAATAATAACTTCTGTGATCTGTTCATCACTCAGGCGTGAAATTAAAACGTCTAAGCCCAGTTCATTAGGGCCAATACCGTCCATGGGGGAAAGATGCCCCATGAGCACAAAATATAAACCCTTAAACCCAGCCCCTTGTTCAATAGCCAACACATCTGCAGGTGTCTCAACAATACACAAAGTGGACATGTGCCGCTCTGGCTGGCTGCACAGACGGCATATCGGTAACTCACTGTGGGTTCTGCATTGTTCGCAGCGCCCTACTTTATCAAGGGCAAGGTTTAAGCTTTGGGCAAGTACTGCCCCACCTTCACGATTACGCTCTAAAATATGCAACGCCATGCGTTGAGCTGATTTACGGCCAACGCCTGGCAAGCATCGTAAAGACTCAATAAGATCATCAATGAGTGGGCTAAAGGACATGTATGGTGAACCTATAATTAACTTAAAACGGCATTTTAAAACCCGCCGGCATACCCATGCCAGCGGTCATATCAGACATATTATTCTGGCTGGCCTGCTCTACTTTACGCACCGCGTCATTCACGGCTGCCGCCAATAAATCTTCGAGCATTTCTTTGTCTTCAGACAAAAGTGAATCATCTAAATGAACACGTTTTACATCATGACGTCCAGTCATTACTACTTGCACTAGGCCTGCTCCAGCCGCGCCAGTAAATTCAGCTTTAGCCATGTCTTCTTGTGCTTGTTGCATTTGTTCCTGCATTTTTTGGGCTTGTTTCATGATATTGCCCATGCCACCTTTTAACATATTAGTTTCTCTGTAATAAGTTTAAGTTTCAATTTCAATAGGGTTGACGGGTAACACACTATTGGTATCTAGTTGGCCATTAAAAGCCGTGGTTAAACTGGCCACATTAGCATCATTTTCTAAGGCTATGATGGCTTGCTGTTGATGTTCTGTTTCACGCCTTTGACGGTTGGCAAAAGGCGTTTCTATCTGGGTTTCGCCAATATTAATGGTGAGTTCCAAATTACAACCAAACATTGCTTCCAAGGCCTCACGCATGCGGCCTTGATGAGTGTCATTGAGCATACTACTTTGGCCTTGCTGCAAGGTAAATTGTAGCTTTGTGCCTTGTCGCTGGGCGAACACCATATTAGATGCAATGCCATGAGTCATGCCTGATAAATTAAGATCATTAAACACTTTAACCCAGTTCTCTTGCGTTAAATCAGCCAAAGTCCAATCACGACCCGATTTTGCAGGCATTAAACCCTCTGCCACTGCAGGTTCACTTTCACTTTCACTTTCAGATTCTGGTGCCAAGGCGGGTTCAGCTGCTGCGGCTTGTTCTAGTTGGGGTTCTAGTTGGGGTTCTGGCTCACCTTGTTGTTCTTCATGCGCATGATTAAACACCGGCTGCTGTGCTTGCATCGGTTCTTCTTCCCAAGGCGGTGACTCTAGATCTGGTGGTGAATCTTGAACTGGCGCTGTCTCTTTAACAGGCACGGCCTCTTGAACCAGCACTGCCTCTGGCACAGAGGGTTCTTCATGTGGTGCGTCAGGCACTGACGCCATCTCAGTAACAGGCATGCCCTGTGCTGCAGACTCATCAACTTGCTTAACTTGCTCAACTTGCTCAACTTGCTCAACTAAAGACTCTGCTGCACTTTCTACAACAGCTTCTGCTGCAATAATAGACTCTGGCATTTGGGCTTGGGCTTGAGTTTGGGTGTGAGTTTGGGTGTGAGTTTGCGTTTGAGGTTCTGTGATTTTCATCTGGCCTGCGTGCTGCTGTGGCCTGAAGGCTAGCATCCGTAACAAAGCCATTTCAAAACCGGCTTGCAGATCGGGTGCAAGTTCTAAATCTTTGCGCGCCATAATACCCATTTGGTAAAACAACTGAACGTCTGCAGGGCTCGTTTGTTGGGCTAGTTCTTTCACCTTAGCTCTATCAAACTGCACAGACACAGGAGCCTCTGGTAATACCTGACAAATGGCCATTTGATGCAACAAACTCAATAAGTCTTCTAGGGCCCCAGTGAAATCTTGCCCCTGCTCTCCCAGTTCACCAATAAGTTTCAACAATTCAGAGGCGTTGCCTTGCTGTAACTGGCTGACAATCTCAACGACTTTGCCTTGGTCAATGCTACCTAACATTTGGTTAACAGCAGATTCCGTTAAATCACCACCACAAAAAGCAATGGCCTGATCTGTCAAACTCAAAGCGTCACGCATACTGCCTTTAGCAGCGCGACCCAACTGCCACAAAGAGGCTTCGGCAAAGGCAATGGTTTCACTTGTAAGCACATGTCGTAAATGGCCTGCAACTTGCTCAGCAGGCATGTTCTTAAGGTTAAATTGTAAACACCTCGACAGCACCGTGATGGGCAGTTTTTGTGGGTCGGTGGTGGCTAACAAGAACTTTACATGAGGAGGTGGCTCTTCCAAGGTTTTAAGCAAGGCATTAAAACTGCTGGTAGAAAGCATGTGCACTTCGTCAATCAGATAAACCTTAAAGCGGCCTCTTGTAGGCGCATACTGCACGTTATCGAGCAACTCTCTCGTGTCTTCTACTTTAGTTCGTGAGGCCGCGTCCACTTCAATCAGGTCAACAAAACGACCCTCAGTAATTTCAACGCAACTTGAACACACACCACAGGGAGTAGAACTAACGCCCTCTTCGCAGTTAAGGCAGCGCGCCAAGATGCGCGCAATTGTGGTTTTACCAACCCCACGGGTGCCAGCAAACAAATACGCATGATGCAAGCGTTGCTCATCTAAGGCATGCACCAAGGCACGTAATACATGCTCTTGACCTACCATAGTGTGGAAATTTTGGGGCCGCCATTTACGGGCTAAAACCTGATATGCCATGCAGGGACTCGTTCAGTAGAAACACAAACTAGAAAACTAGCGTTTTAAACAACATTGTTAATCACATTATAGGAGCCACGCGCAATTAAAGCTACCAACTAAATCAAATGCTGGCGCAGTGCTTTTTAACTGCTCACTTGCCTACTTGTCTGAACAAAAGCGGCGTTACAACGGCAACTCATAATCCACCTCAAGGGCGAACTTGGGCTCTGAGTGCATGGCCCAGTAGGCGTCTTGCAATTGCTGCGTCAGAGGCCCTATCTGCCCCCGACCTAACACCTGATGATCCACCTGAGTAATGGCCATAATGCCACCGGCAGTACTGGTGGCAAAGGCTTCATCAGCTTGACGCAAATCTTGCGCTGAGATTTCCCCCAGCTTTACTTGTAGGCCTAATTGCTGGGCCAATTGCATAGCCGTTTTGCGCGTAATGCCCTCAAGCACCCCCTTTGCAGTGGTGCGCAACTGGCGATCTTTAATGATAAAAATATTAAACCCAGGACCTTCTTTTATGTTGCCCTTGTCATCCACTACCGCCGCCGTTTGAGCGCCTTGGTCATAGGCTTCAAATTGCCCCATAACTAAATCTAACCAATGGTAGTTTTTGATGGTGGGGTCCACCGAGGCACTGGGAATACGCTGTTGTTGGCTGATAGCCAGATGCAAACCTTGATCAGGCTGGCTAATCCAAACAAAGGGCACTACAAAAGCAAAAAACTGGTTTTTACAAGTGCGAGGGTCACGCGAACCCGACTCTGGCACGCCCCGTGTGGTGATCATTTCTACATAGGCATTGCGCAAGCCACTTTGCCCCACTAGCTTTAATAACAAGGCTGTCAGTTGGGTTTCGTTATAAGGAATGGACATGCGTAATTTTTCCATGCCTGCAAAATAACGCTGCACATGCTCGTCTAAGCGAAAAAAATGTCCATCCCAAACATGCGCCACGTCATAGGTGGCATCAGAATGCAAAAAACCCCAATCTAAAAGGGATATTTTTGCCTCGTTAATGGGCACTATTTCACCATTTACATGGGCTAAGCTTTGGGGTGTCATTGTTGGTCTCCAAACCGATATGGTTGATGCTTACTTAGCCTGCTCGCGCATCACAATATAGTAAGTAGAAGCAATAATAATAGCCGTACCCATTAAGAATTTAAGAGTAATGCTCTCATTAAAAAACATGATGCCAATGCCAATGCCTAAAGGTATCGCTAAAAAGTGTAATGGAGCAAGCATAGAGGCTTGAGCATACATATGGCTTTGGGCCAGAAAGAACTGCTGAAAACTGGCACAAACACCCAGCGCAATGAGCAGATATAGAGGGGTTAGGGATGAAAGTTGTTGTATCGCGTCAAAACCATCAAAGCTAAAGGCAATAATGCCTGCTAAAACCACTCCCGTTGAGTTGTACCAAATGGCCGTTGTTACAGCAGGATCAGTGCGTCCCAACACGCGCAAATAGACAAACATAAGGGCAGAAAAAAAGGCCCCTAATAAAGCGTAAAACACACCCAATAAATTAACCGTGGGTGTCAGTGGGAAGATAAGTACCACAACCCCAAAAAAACCCACAAACACTGAAGCAGAGCGCTTTAAACCCACCTTTTCCCCGGCAATTAATACCGACAAACCGGTAATAAAAATAGGCATAGTTTGGGATAACGCGGTAGCAAGACTGATGTCTAAATAAATAATGGATAAAAACCACATGGTCAGTCCCAATAAACCAAACCCCGTGCGCAGAGCGAGGCCTCGTATATTGGTAATGTTTAAAAATTGGGCACCCCGAGTATAAATGGCATACGCCACCAAAAGCGGCAAACAAAACAGGTAGCGAAAGAATAAAATCACAAACACAGAAAAGTCGGGTTGCAGCACCTTCACCATGCTAGCCAACACTAATGACATGACAATTTGTCCAATAAGGAATACGGCACCCAATTTATTATTACTTTGGCTGATAACCGGAATGACAACTGACATGAGTACCTAAATTCTTGGGGCAAATGGGAGCCAATTAAGACACAAAGCGACCTTCTTGTCAGCCTTGATGGGCTTAACCTGCAAATAAAACTCCAGAACCACTTTTAATCCATACTATCCATAGCCCTACCTTGTTAAATCTCCACTTGTGGGCCACCTCCAAAAACCACCCAAGCTCAACTTTGCCTGGTTGGTTATTCCACACCGCTCAGTTAGACCCTTGCTAACCCATTAATAGCCTAACTTACAAAGGTTACATAGGGTAAAAAATTAGAAATACTACGTATGTTGCATATGTAACGCGTTTGTACAATAATTGTGTCATGAACGCTAAAAAAACCACCACCTTAAACCTGCGAGTTGACCCCTTAGTTAAGGATGCTGTGCGCTATGCCGCCAACCAAGAACACAGGAGCGTTGCCAATATGGTAGAGATGATGATCCGACAATATTGCCGTGATGCCGGCTACCCCGTACTTGAACAAAACCAGTTGTTTGACGATGCACAATAAAATGCTTCAAGGCCTGGTTGAAGCAGGCGCAGTAAAAGCGGTTAGTATTATTGCCAATGGCACTATTATTCATGCCGAGATTTGCACCCTTAGTGGTGACAAAAAAGTCATTACCACCCATGCAGGCAGCATTAAAACCTGGGCTTCAATAGATTCAGCAGCCAAATGGCTCAAGAAAGTTGGCCTAGGCACCATTAAGCTAGAAGTGGGTAAATGGTCACCTAATCAAAAAAGCATGACCTTTTAGCAGTTGCTCGATAGCAACGAAAGATTAAATGACTCACTGGCAAGCCAATTTAGCCGCATCAACACGGTTTGATGCCAAACTTAAGCCATATTTACGCTTCACTTTGATGTATAAATTAACATAAGCAACACACCGACCATGAGCAAAGCGATAACCTGAATGACGCAGCTTAGTAATAAATTTTAGCGGCTTAAAGGCACTTTTTAACGTGCGGTTTACATAGGGTACTGCGGCCACATGATTCAATGGATCATTGGCAAAGGCGCGTTTCTGCACAAAGTTCCAGCCCTTGCCACCAGAAAGGTGGGCATCTTTTAAAGCCACCACATGATCCACATCAGTGGCGTTACCACTCACTCCCGTATACCAACCTACGAGTGAACTTGATAAAGGCGATGCAGACGATCGAAAACTCCAATGATCACGGTTATAAATGCCCGATAAGCTACTTTGCCCCAAGGTTTTATTACCTCTATCATCGGTTTTATCACCGGCTTTAGCATTGGCCTTGTGACAATGGTATTGCTTTGCTTTTGTATCATTATGGCAGCCCTCTGAGTTAAGGCGACCACCATGGGACCACACCTTAAAAGACACCATCAATAATAGGGCTATGATGGCCATAACCAAACCTCTCGTCTTCATTAATACCACTTCTAGCCTATAATTCGTGGCCACTGCGCTATTCCAAATACTAAAATAGCGCCTAATGACCTTAGGGTTTACATCAGTGACTGAATCAGCCAACGATGTTCGGGGTTACTACTGTTGACACGACGGCACCTATAAATTATCTACTAAGATAACGCATTTTGTTTAAGAATATTTCTGATTTTGCATTAATCAATATGTCGAGTTTTGATAAATACCTGAACCCTGCGACTTAACGTCAGGTCTTCGCCCTCCGTGCCCATGACTGGGGAGGTTTCACCTTTAGCAAACATAGAAGTCACTTTGAGTTTTAAACCATCAAAGAACTGCGCCACACTGAGCATGCGCTCTTCAGATAATGTCATGTTGTAGCCTGCATCACCGCGAGTGTCCGCGTGGCCTAGTACCTGCAGGGAAATCACTTTTTCGGCTTTTTTAGTGGCCATGGCTAATTGCGTAAGACTACTCGAGGCATCTTCAGTCAGCACTGCACTGCCAGTGTCAAATAAGACTGTGGCCTTGTAATCGTGAAAGCTGTAATCAATTTTAGGTGGCTTAACAGCCGTCACCTTTACATTGGCGTTACCAAGTGCTGGCGCTACTTCTTTAAGAACCTCCACTGCGGCTTTTGGCTGGGTAATAACAGCACTAGCAGCAATTACTTGTGCTGGCGCCTTTTTAATCACAGGGGCTTTTTTGAGCACTAGGGTTTTAGCCAGCTTAGGAGCTTGTTCTTGGGTGGCGATCATTGGCGTTGGATCTGCTTCTACATTAAATGCTTTAGTCACGGCTTTTTTAATGACGACAAGCAGTGAAGGCGAAGGCTGAGTATTGGCGTTAGCTTTTACATTAGCCACCAGACTTGTTTTGTTTTGGTAATGAATGGTTCTAATGGGGTTGCCGTTACCATCGACTATGGTTGAACCATTGCCACTGGTCCATACGTCGTTATTGCCCGATGGACCTGCAGCCAATACTGGCATGGTAATCATGGCGATGGTCATTGCTAAAACTAATTGGTTTTTGGTTTTCATGTTAAATTCCTCTTTGGCTGTAGGTTTCCCAAGTCGTTTGGGTTACTGATTAAGTTAGAGTTATTTAACCTGATAAGTGTGAACCTTCTCTGAATAGACTCTGAATTCTTCGTGATCAATAATGAAGATAGTCTGAATTTCACATGATTCTTTGAAACTAAGCTTAGTTTTAAGACTTTTAATCTAATTTTAGGCAGGCAGAGTTAAAACTGCAGATGGGATTGGGATTGAAAATGGGATTAGAGTTGATCTTGGCGCTGTTATAAAAGCTATAGGGTCATTTGTTGCTGACCCATACATCATGCGCATTATTTCTAACTCATAAAAACGACGTATAGATCACTATGCGTCTGTGTAAGTATTATTGAAATACAACAGTGCCCTATAAATAACGTTGCTTGGCAACACTAATACTGTTAGATTAGCGGCCGCTTTCACCTTAGATAACAATGGAGTTGTTATGAATACCACTATAGCGGTTGCCGCTGGAATTGCTGTTGTATTTATTTACTTAATACTTTTACTAGCAAAGGCGCGAAGAAAACGTTCATTGAATCGTATCAGTTCTAAATGGGAACTATAGGTTTTCAACCTGACAAACTTTGTCAGCAATATCACACCAACATTAGCCATTTAACGCAGGGTCATTGCAACTGATGGCTCTGCTCTGATCTGCTTTATTCTGATTTAATCTGATCTACTCTGATCTGACCTGGCTGCGAGGTTCTAAAGAACTTTGTGGGTCATTCTTTTAATGCTTCTATCTGCTCACGTATTTTCTCAGCTTCTTGGGTTGTCATAGAATATCCCATGATGTCTCCCTTTCGTTGCAATTGCATTGCATCAAACAATAGCTTTTCGTATTGCTTTTGTAGCTTTTTTGCTGGGTCTTTTTTAAACAATCCAAACATGGCATTTGACTCTTTGTGTTGATAATAATACTGGTTGATGAGTATACATTGGGTGGCTTTGGATTCCAGAGATTTCTAAGGCTTTTTTGGGCCCCTATTTGTGCAGCAATAGCTTTATTGAACTAGGGGGGAGAGGTATTAAACTGAGTTTGAAGATGCAACGGTTGTAATCTCCTCTAAAATATTGTCATAAAGAGAATAATACCTACCACCAACAAAGCCAGAACTTCATGGGTCAACCTTTAACCTATAAACATCCCACTTTGCGGGTATAATCTTTATCCGTGCAGTTATTTTGGTTGGGTCTCGCCCTACTTTTATCTATGAAGTAAATTGAATTTACTTTTAAGGAGAGGATATCATGAAATATATTACTTGCTTAGTAATTGGCTTATTTATGACTAACACATCTTATGCGTATACAGACATAAAGAAGTATCCAAAGGAAAGTTGCCAAGAAATATATCAAGCAATTGGAACCTTTCTTGGCCTTGCAGATGGCGAATGGAAAGAAAGAAATGGAGAAAAGGCAATGTTTTATTCAACCGCATCAGCTAATTACGCAACTATTTATCTAGCTCTATGTAAAAAGTAAAAGACGTGATGCACAGAAGACTGAATGTACGCTGAAGGATTGGCCATGTGTTCCACCATGGGGTCTACTTGCTTCAATAAGTGTCTAAAAACAGCTAAATAGCGATATCAATCAAAGAAATGGTGGTACCCCTACCAGCCACACCTCGGCACACGAATCCACCGCTGTGGCTGCTCCCTTCCAGGCCTGACCAGATTCACGGTTTATCGTTGCGTGGGGACCAATAGGGCTACCATAACGATCACAATCGAGTGATTGCGAGGGGAGCAGTATAGGTAAAAAGGCCCTGCTTCTCAAGTGATTTTTATGCTCGTCAGGCAATCACTTGGTTCATGAGCATGACTCAAACACCATAGCTAGCATAGGGCAAGAACTCAACCTGTTGAGCAGCTTCACCACAAGTATTCGCCTTGACTATAGCCAGTCCATCGCCTTTCATGGCGGTGGTTAGCACACCCGAATTTTGATTGGTCATGGCCTCTAAAACAATGCCTGCTTGGTTATTTTCAAGCAAACGCACCCGAAAATACTCTTCTCGAATACTGGATTTTTGGGGCGGATTGATTAGGCGTGCGCTGAGGCTCTGCCCTTGCGTGTGACTGCAGCCTTGCAAGGCCAATAGAAACGGCCTTGCCATGACGATGAAGGTCACAAGCACACTGGCCGGATTACCTGGCAAACCAAAAATTGGGGTTTGTTTCACGCGCCCAAAGGCTAAGGGTTTGCCTGGTTTAATGGCCAATTTCCAAACCTCTAATTGACCTAGCGTGTCTACAGCGCCCTTAACGTGGTCTTCTTCTCCTTCAGAGACGCCACCGCTGGTGATGATGATATCCGCTTGGTCTGCTGCCAAGGCTAGGGCTGATTCTGTGGTTGGGCGTTCATCGGTAATAATGCCCATGTCAACCAACTCCATGCCTAACTGATCTATTAACCCAGCTAACAAGAAACGGTTTGAATTATAAATTTGCCCTGCTTTTAAGGCCTGCCCTGGGTTAACCAGTTCACTGCCCGTAGAGGCAATGGCCACTTTTAAACGGCGATAAACTTCCACTTGTTCTATGCCCATTGAAGCCAGCACACCTAAATGCCGAGCTTCTAGCTTGGTGCCTTTATCACACACCTGCTGCCCTGCTGTAACATCTTGGCCCTTAAGGCGAATAAACTGACCCGTCTTTTGGCCTTGGGCTAAGGCACTGGGTTGGATACGAATGCCCCCGTCCACTAGATCAACGTCTTCTTGAATGACCACCATATCAGCATTGTCTGGCACTTCTGCACCGGTAAACACGCGGGCGCAAGTATGAGCAACTAAAGCGCTAGGCACCTGCCCTGCAGCAATACGTTGGCTCACAGGAATAATATCTAACTGCAAATCTTCTTGGCACAAGGCATAACCATCCATGGCACTGTTATCTGCAGGAGGCACCGCCACAGCAGAAACGACAGGCGCACTTAAGACTCTGCCTCGGGCATGAAACAGTGGCACTAGCTCAGTGGTTAAGGTGCAACTTGCCGTTGACATAATTTGTTGCTGGGCTTCAGCAACACTGGTGAGGCTGGTTTTATTGAACATATTCACACTTAAGCCAAGTGTTTAGTAGCAGCATTAAAGGTGACCATTTGCACAAAATTACAGGGCTTGTGACGGCTATCTAGCTGTTCCTTAATGATGCCATCCCACGCCATGCGACAGGCCCCTGTTGATCCAGGCATACTAAAAATCACCGTGCGATTAGCCACCCCAGCAACGGTGCGAGACTGAATGGTTGAGGTGCCAACATCGGCCAAGGATAGGCTTCTAAACAACTCGCCGAAGCCCTCAATCACTTGGTCAAATAGCGGCAGTAATGCATCGGGGGTCGTGTCTCTGGCGGTAAACCCCGTGCCTCCTGTAACTAATACGGCATGCACGTCACTATCAGCAATCCATTGACTCACAGCAGCCCGAATTTGGTACACATCGTCTTTCACAATAGCGCGCTGCGCTAAACTATGGCCTGCCGTCTGCAGCCGCTCAATTAGAGTGGTTCCTGACTTGTCGGTAGCAACAGTGCGCGTATCAGAGACAGTTAATACGGCGATATTAATTGGTTGTTGTGGGGTGTTGGCACTTGTCATAGTGAGATTCTCTTGATTGCTATTGGAGAGCAAAAATAACCCCTTTAGTATACAGATACTTGGAGCTAGATTGTAGCTTGGGTAGACACCCAGTTGGCGTGCATTGTTTTCTTTTCTAACCTTAATACTTTAGTTTGAAATACTTTAGTTTGAAAGACTTTAGTCTCATTTACTAAGGTCTAATTTTCAATATTCACCACTTCTCTAGACTAGAGCACAACCTAGAAGCACCTCTGCATTGATCTGCTGGCAGTGCCCATCTTGGTTCAACAACAACAAATTGGAGTTCGCCATGACAGATGTAAAATCTGATAAAACAAATCCTACTGCCGCGGGATGGTCTCGCCGTGATGTGTTGAAAGCCACATCAGTTGGCGCTGTAGGCGCCGCAACACCTATGTTTTTCACCCAAAATGCTTGGGCTGAAAAAGCCATTGGTAACTATCCAGTCAATGGTAGCGAAGTGGTACTCGGTTTTAACGTGCCTCAAACAGGCGCTTATGCTGATGAAGGTGCTGATGAATTACGTGCCTACAAGTTAGCTGTTACGCACTTGAACAATGGTGGCGGCATGCTCGACACCTTGAAGCCAAGCATGCTTAAAGGCAATGGCATCTTAGGCAAGAAAGTAACTTACGTTACAGGTGACACACAAACTAACGCTGACGCGTCTCGTACGTCTGCACGTCGTATGATTGAGCGTGATAAAGTAATTATGGTTACCGGTGGTTCATCTTCAGGTATCGCCATTGCGCAGCAATATCTATGTAATGAGCTTGGCATCATCTTTATGTGTGGTTTAACCCACTCAAACGACACCACAGGTAAGGACAAGCAGCGTTATGGCTTCCGCCATTTCTTCAACGCACATATGACCGGTAAAGCTTTGTCTCCCGTGTTAAGCAACGAATACGGCAAAGACCGTCGTGCTTTCCACCTTACAGCCGACTATTCTTGGGGCCACACCCAACAAGAGTCAATGCAAGAATTTACTGAGAAAGAAGGTTGGGGAACAGAAGGCAACATTATGACGCCTTTGAAAACCACTGACTTCTCTCAGTACCTATCTCAGGTGTTGAATTCAGATGCAGACGTGTTGATTTTGAACCATTACGGCGCCAACATGGTTAACTCTTTAACCAACGCGGTAAACTTTGGCATGCGTGACATGCAAAAGAACGGTAAAAATCTAGAAATCGTGGTGCCTTTATACAGCCGCTTAATGGCTAAAGGTGCAGGTTCTGCCAACATCGATGGCGTATTAGGAACTTCCGGCTGGAACTGGGCTCTTGAAGACGAAGGTTCAAAGGTATTTGTTAAGACCTTTAGTGATGAATATGGTTTCCCACCTTCACAGGCAGCTCACACCTGTTATGTGCAAACTCTTTTGTATGCCAACGCCTGTGAAATGGCGGGTACCTTCTACCCACCAGAAGTTATTAAAGCCCTTGAGGACTTTGAGTTCACAGGTGCTGGTAACGGCCCAACCTTGTACCGTGGTTCTGATCACCAGTGCATCAAAGACATCTTGGTTATGCAGGGTAAATCGCCTTCAGCACGTAATAGCGACTTTGACTATCTACAGATCGTTGATCAAGTGGATGCGAAGACCGTGGATTACGATCCAGCCATCTTTGGTGGTGAATTAGGTCCATACGAGCCAGCATAAGCTGTAACTCAAGACCAATACGGGCCAGTTTATTGCTGGCCCGTTTTTTATTTGTTTATACTACATTAAAAAATTAACATGAATTTGTTACAGCAACCAATGGGGTCTCCACAATGGATATGACGCTCAACGCCTTTACCCTCTCTGTTTTAACCGGCTTGCAGCTGGGTTCCATTTACGTGCTCATTGCTCTGGGCTTAACCCTTATATTTGGCACTTTGGGCGTGGTTAACTTTGCCCATGGCGCACTTTACCTCATCGCTATTTATTTAGCAGTGAGCATCAATAATGCACTCGGTTTTGGCCTAGCGCTGATTCTTGTACCCCCTATTCTTTTTGTGATTGGTGTGCTTTTGGAGCGCGGCTTAATACAGCGCTTCTACAACCGCCCTCATACGGATCAAATCTTGGTAACCTTTGGCTTAGCCATTGTCTTACAAGAGCTTTTAAAATGGATATTTGGTGCCAACAACATCCCTTTTGCCATCCCAAGCTGGGGCAACGGCATTATTATGTTGCATGACTACCTGCCATTCCTTGAAGGCTTCGTGGTTTACCCTAAGTGGCGCATGATTCTAGTGGTTGTGGCTATTGTGACGGTCAGTGCCGTATTTGCTCTATTGCACCTCACCCGCTTTGGCTTGGTTATTCGAGCTGGCATGCGAGATGCAGAAATGCTGCAGTTCCTGGGCGTTAATATTAACCGCCGCTTCATGATTGTATTTGGTTTGGGTGCCATGATTGCTGGCATTGCCGGCGTGTTTGGTGGACCGGTGACTCAGGTCTCACCAGAAGTGGGCATGCGACTGTTGGTGCCCTCCTTCCTTATTGTGGTCATTGGTGGCATGGGATCACTGGGTGGCGCTGTGTTGGCGGGTATTTTAATTGGTATGGCACAAAGCTTTACCGCACCATACATCTACCTCAATACCATTATCATCTACCTTATTACTGTTATCATTTTATTGGTCCGCCCACGCGGCTTATTAGGCGCCAAGGGAGTATTTGAATAATGATTACTCAAAATAACTTTTGGCAACACAATAAAGCCGTCTTAATGTTTGCCCTAGTCGCCTTGACGATGCCCTTATGGTTCCCGTTGATGGGCGGTTATTCTGGCCTAGATACTAAAATCATGATTTTTTGTATCTTTGTGGTGGGCTTTGATATTTTGCTTGGTTTTACTGGCTACTTGTCTTTTGGACATGCCGCTTTCTTTGGCATATCTGCCTACGTTACTGGCATTATGTTAAAGAGTTTTTCCGATAATATTATACCTGCCATTATTGTGGCGGTAGCCGCTGCAACGCTAGTGGCTTTAATTATCGGTTTACTCACATTAAAGAGAACTGGCATCTATTTTTCTATTCTCACTTTAGCTTTTGCCGAGATGTTTGATTCTATGGCCATGTCTATGCTGCAGCGATGGACAGGGGGTGAAAATGGTTTAACAGGCATGCCCACTCCGATGCTATTTGACCTTAAAATGCAGGGTGATACGGTGTTTTACTTTTGCGCCATCTCCGCCATTATTCTGTTTTACTTGGCCAAAAGGATTGAACGCTCCCCTGTTGGTCTGATGATGAAAGCCATCAAGTGTAACCAAACACGATTAGAATACACGGGCATCAACGCACGTAAATACAAACTATTAGCCTTTGTATTGAGCGCCATGTATGCCGCCATTGCTGGTGCCCTCATGGTGGTTTATGAACCCTTTGTGGGGCATGAATTCCTAGGCTGGCATCAATCAGGTGAAGTCGTCATCATGTCTGTTATTGGTGGTGTAGGTACGTTAGTTGGTCCCATGCTAGGCGCTGCCTTCATGCTTTACTTCGAGAATGTGATGTCGGTAGATCTTGGTGAGCAGTGGCTACTTGTGCTGGGCGTTATCTTTATGGCAGTGGTTATATTTATGCCAGGTGGGTTTATGGAAGCAATTGCACGCCTCAAAAAACGTTTTTTCACCACTATTGACGGCGAATAGGAGACTTAATCATGGCCATATTAGATATACATCAAGTGTCCTTAAGTTTTGGTGGTTTACAAGCCTTACAAAACGTTCATTTAAAAATTGAAAAAGGCAGCACCCACGCTCTCATCGGGCCTAACGGTGCCGGCAAGTCAACCTTGCTCAATGTGCTCACAGGCATGCTTAAACCCGATGATGGGTCGGTGATGTTTGATGGTAAACCATTACTCAATGTTAACTCTTACGATATTAACCAGTTAGGCATTGCCAAGGTGTTTCAGACACCAGCAATTTTTCCAGAAATGACGGTCTTACAAAACGTTACTATTCCGGTATTTGCAGCCCGAGACGGCTCTTTTAACTTTAATATGTTTGAGGGTCGCGCTAAACAACGGCCTCTCATTGAGTTTGCTGAACAGCAAATTTGTGAACTGGGTTTGGAAGATCACATGCATGATCTGGCAGGCAGTTTATCTCGTGGAGACAAACGTCGCTTAGAAATGGCCATTTGTTTGGCTAACAAACCTCGTTTATTGTTGTTAGACGAACCCACCGCAGGCATGGCGCGTCATGAAACTGAAAAAACCATAGAGTTACTTAAAAGCATGGACGATGGGATTACCAAAGTTATCGTTGAGCATGACATGAACGTGGTATTTTCCTTGGCTGAGAAGATATCTGTACTGTCTCAGGGCCAGATTATTGCCGAAGGCTCACCCGACGAAATTAAAGGCCATCCCAAGGTCATTGAAGCCTATCTTGGCGAAGCTCAAGTTTAATTAGGGCATAAGGAAGAGACTATGAACGAAAGTAAAGCAGACGCACCACAAACCTTCTTCTCTTGCCGTGAACTGAACGCCTTTTATGGTGAAAGTTATGTGGTACAAGGGGTATCTTTTGACATTCCTGAAGGTGATATTGTGGCCTTACTGGGCCGCAATGGAGCAGGAAAAACCTCCACTTTACGCACCATAGCCAGAGCCGATGCGCCAGGACTAAGTAGTGGTGAAATTTGGCTCAACGGCCAACCATTGCACGACATGAAAGCCTTTGAAGCAGCTCGATCAGGGGTTCAGTTAGTGTGTGAAGATCGACGCATTATTCCAGGTGTCACGGTAGAAGAGAATATTATATTAGCTCAAATCTCTAAACCTGTAGGTTGGACCTTAGAAAAGATATACAGCCATTTTCCAAAGTTAGAAGAACGGCGTAAGCAAGAAGCTTCATCTCTTTCAGGTGGTGAACAACAAATGCTTGCCCTGGCCCGTGCTTTAGCGCGTGATGTTAAGTTACTATTATTGGATGAGCCATATGAAGGCTTGGCCCCCGTGATTGTGCAAGAAATAGAGCGCATGCTGCGGGAAGTAAAATCCATGGGCATTACCACTATCATTGTTGAACAAAATGCCGTGGCAGCGCTTAAGTTAGCTGACCATGCCATTATCATCGATACCGGTGAAATTGTTTTTACGGGCACCGCCCAAGAAGTGCTCGACAACCAAGCATTACGTGAAGAGTACCTAGCCGTTTAATAACATTAGGTTATGTGTGAGTTGATAAAGCAGGGGGTCTGAAAAGCCTCCCCGCTTAATGTCATTTAAGTGCTTGCAGCAAAACCCCTTCACGCAGGGCACCCGTGGAAAAATAAATGCGGTCTAAATTTAAGCTCAGCATAATGCCTTTGAGTATGGCGTAACCTGCAGGTAGCACTTCACCTCGGTCGGGCCGCAAACCTTCAATGACGACTTCATCTAAATTCTCAAAGGCCAGCAGTTGATCTTCCACTTGATTCATTGAAGCTAAATCTAAATAGGGCATACCATGATCGGTGAGCGTACTCAGGCCCGCTAATGCTTTTATGGTGCCTGACGATCCAATACACATTTGCCAACTATCCCAAGAGTCACTTAGGGAGGCTTTATCAATGATATTTTTGGCAGCCTCAACAGCATTCTGGATGTAGCTTTGTTGAATTTTACGGTGGGGAAAAAATTGACTACTAAAAGCCACACAACCCATGGGGAAACTTTGTAAGTGTTGGGGGTGCTGCTGACCTAGGATAAGTTCCGTACTACCTCCACCAATGTCGATGACTAACTTTTTGCGCAATTGGTAGTCGGAGGAGGACACCTCACCCACCACCCCACTAAAAATCAATGACGCTTCTTCTTCACCTGTGAGCACACGAATGGGCACGCCTAATATGGCCTCTGCTTGACGTATAAAATGCATTCTATTATGAGCCACCCGCAAGGTGTTCGTTGCCACCACATGGCAATTTTTTAGGGCCACTTGTTTGAGTTTAGGAACTAAACGCTGCAAACAGTTCAAACCACGATCTATTGCCTCTTGACTCAGGAAACCCTGCTCGTCAAGGCCTGCAGCCAACTGCACCTTCTCACCCGACCGACTAACGATACGATACGGCGCCTCAGCGGTGTCCACGACAGTGACATGAAAGCTGTTAGAACCAAGATCAATGGCTGCCACTAAGTAAGTCAATGTATGCAATCCAAAAGTAGTGATTTTGCAGTGTATCAAACAATGTTGAGAAGGCCAATTTTGTCGATGCTCTTCGACTTTTTAAGCCCCCACATATTACCCCTGTGTAATGCGCCCCATATTAGTGCAAATCGAGTTAAATGCTATTTCAAATGCACCATAATTGGTGCGCTTGGATTTAAACCTGAGCAATAAAATACTATAACTTAATGTTTTATATATATTTTTTTACCTTGGCATGATAATCGCAATAGCCAGCCTAGTAATCACTATAACTAACCGAGACCCCCATGGAAAATAATATATTTGAACTCCAGTTCGCTCTGGATACGTTTTACTTTTTAGTTTGTGGCGCTTTTGTAATGTGGATGGCTGCTGGCTTTGCCATGCTTGAAGCAGGTTTGGTGCGCAGCAAGAATACTACCGAAATTTTAACTAAAAACTTTGCTTTGTATGCTATCGCTAGTGTGATGTATCTTGTCGTAGGTTATCAGATCATGTACGGCGGTGGCTGGTTCTTGAGCGGTATTGAAGCCATTGATACTGATCAGGTATTAGCTGACTCAGCAGCAGAAGGATTTAATGGTGGTTCGGTTTACTCCTCTGCCTCAGACTTCTTCTTTCAAGTGGTGTTTGTTGCCACGGCGATGTCCATTGTGTCTGGTGCGGTCGCAGAACGCATGAAGTTGTGGGCATTTCTCGCCTTTGCTGTGGTAATGACTGGCTTCATCTACCCTATGGAAGGTGCGTGGACATGGAATGGCGATGACGTCTTCGGTTTGTACAACCTTGGCGACCTTGGCTTTTCAGATTTTGCAGGTTCAGGCATTGTTCACATGGCGGGTGCAGCTGCTGCTTTAGCGGGTGTGATCTTACTCGGTGCTCGGAAAGGTAAGTATGGCCCCAATGGCGAAATTAAGGCCATTCCTGGTGCGAACCTACCCATGGCCACCTTAGGCACCTTTATTCTATGGATGGGCTGGTTTGGATTCAATGGCGGATCAGTACTTAAACTGGGTGACATTGACTCCGCTCATTCTGTGGCTATGGTGTTTCTTAATACCAACGCAGCAGCAGCTGGTGGTGCAATTGCTGCACTGATACTAGCCCGCATTAAGTTTGGCAAAGCCGATCTTACGATGATGCTTAACGGCGCTTTAGCTGGACTCGTAGCCATTACTGCAGAGCCTTCTACCCCCACTGCTTTGCAAGCTACTTTGTTTGGTGCCCTTGGTGGCGTGCTGGTTGTATTCAGTATTCTGGCTTTGGATAAACTTAAACTAGACGATCCTGTCGGTGCCATTTCGGTGCATGGTACCGTTGGTTTACTCGGTTTGATGCTAGTGCCTTTGACCAATGACGGTGCCACGTTCATGGGACAAATCATCGGTGCAGCAACGATCTTTGTATGGGTATTCGGTGTCAGTTTTGTGGTGTGGTTTATCATTAAAACAATCATGGGAATGCGCGTTACAGACGAAGAAGAAGACAGAGGCGTGGACATTACTGAGTGCGGCATGGAAGCCTACCCAGAGTTCACTAACCGATAATTAATGTTTATTATCTAGCCTGAACAAGGGTCTATTTGCATCGCAAGTAGGCCTTTTTTTTGCTGAGACTTTAATGCTTAACTGACATCAAATTAACCCTTTCCCTCACTTCCCATCAGTTCCCGTATTATTGCCAGTGCCCCTGCGTCCATTAAAGCCTTCCTTTTTTTAACTCTGCTAATCTTTTAACCTTTAAATACTTTATGTTAAAAACCGTGGGGCAAAAGCCATGCCTAGACCTATTTTATTGTTTTAAAAAAATTTTTAGTTCTATATTCTGCAGGCATTAAAATATAGAAACTATAGTTGCATAAATATAATTTATTGATACACTAGTTGCAATAACAGAGAAAACTTAATGAAAAATAACACGCCCCTTTCACTTAAAGAGACCGTCGAAAGTTATCGTGGCCGACTGACCGGTTCAGACCGAGCCATTTTATCGATATTAATGAACGAACCTAGAGCTGCTGTATTTTTGTCAGTCGCTCAAATGGCTGACAAAGCTGAAGTTAATAAATCCACCGTAGTTCGATTTGCGCACAAGCTTGGCTTTGAGGGCTACCCTGAGCTCAGGGCACAAATTAGATCTGAGATTCATCCGGAAGCCAGTTTAGACAAACGCAGTCAACAACGCTTGGAGTCGATAGAACAAGGCTCCAATTTAACCAGCTTAATCGAAAGCGAAATAGCAGCGTTAAATGCGATCTCTGAGTCACTATCCCAGGCGCAGATTGATCAAGCGGCGGACCATCTGGTTAACGCCCGCACCATTTACTTGATCGGTCGAGGCAGCGCTGGCCCTCTGATTATGCATTTAGACCGCCGTTTACGTCGCATTGGCTATCAGACTAATGTTGCACTTAATCTCCAGCGACGGGATATGGCAGAGAAGTTTATGAGACTTTGTAAAGGTGATGCTGTCATTTTCTTTGCATTCCAGGCTCCTGATTCCATGCCAACTGGCTACAAAGGGTTAATTACCCACACCCAAGCCATTGGCGCTAAGTCAATATTAATTAGTGACTCAACAGGGCCTACGATTCAGCCTAGGCCCAATATTTCCCTATCAGTAAGCCGCCCTGACGAAGGCGTAATGCAGTTGCGCACTGGGCCCATTACTGTGTGTGAGGCTCTGGCCATGACTTTAGCCCATAAAAATCCTAAACAAGCCGTTAAAAGCCTCGAAGAATTAGAACGCCTCAGGGATAACCTACTCAATAACAAAGGTAATTAATGCTCAAATTTTTTGACTTTCCAATCACTGCTTCAAGTAGATTTAAAAAAGCGGTAACTGACCCTGTTAACCTTGTCATGCTGATTCTTTTGGTTATTTTAGCTTATTTAGTTATTTGGCCATTTATTCAGCTGTTGATCGAAACCCTCACTTGGGGTGATAGAGACCGTCGCATTTCCCCTGACGCAGTGCCGGGCGAATTTACCTCGTTTTATTGGCAACAAGCCACCTCGGGCCCCCTGTCGCGTAAAATGCTATATGGGCCTTTGCTTAACACACTCATTACGGGTGTTACGGCAACCATAATGGCGCTTTTGGCTGGGGGTATTTTGGCATGGTGTGTAGTACGCTCAGATATGCCAGGAAAACCCTGGCTACAGCCTATTTTAACATTACCCTATATCGTTCCATCATTCGCTATTGCCTTAGCTTGGGAAGCTGTTTTTCGTAGCCCTAAGGTGGGTGGACAACCAGGAATATACGAAGCCCTTTTAGGTGTGGGACCTCCAGAGTGGCTTTCATATGGGACTTTTCCCATCTCCATCACCCTAGCAATCCATTATTTTCCATTTGCATACCTTTTGGTTGCAGGTGCCCTTGCAACGATTGATTCACAGATGGAAGAAAGTGCCCTAATTTCTGGAGCTGGGAGACTTATGACCTTGCGGCGCATTACATTTCCAGTAGTTGCTCCTGCTTTCTTAGCAGCTCTCATTTTAACTTTTGGTAAAACTATTGGGCAGTTTGCATTACCTTTTATTCTAGGTGCCCCAGCACAGTTTCACACCATCGCGACTATGGTTTATGCCAATTTAACATTGGGTTTAGACGCCTTGGCCTTTGTGCTGGCAATCATATTAATTGGTATGTCATTAATCTGTCTCTTATACACATCTCCGAGCCCACGAGACTCCTGAGCATCTC